>ENA-OOZY01000003-OOZY01000003.1-human-gut-metagenome-genome-assembly--contig:-NODE-3-length-214812-cov-7.662055_pt1 | contig 214812 bp, 181 predicted proteins | sample MGYA00241047_ERZ501410 | MGnify/ENA primary metagenome ERZ501410 (study PRJEB25962, sample SAMEA2042621) | human gut metagenome | biome: human gut; feature: human-associated habitat; material: faeces... | reverse complement strand
TTGCTGTAATTCTTTTCTATTTTTATTATCCATAATATTAAGTTATCGTTTATTCGTTTTTTCTGGTACTCTAACCAATCTGTTCTATTTTTCCCAAAATTATTTCATTAGCTGTAATTATCCCTAAAAGGATAAGTTCTCATAAAAAAATATTGATTTTTATTAATCAATATATACAAATATATACATAAATAATAAAATACAAACTATCGTTTTAATTATAATCTTTCATTTTATCGAAAAAAACACCTCACTTAAACAACCACACGTTAAATCATAAAACACAGTCTTTCACCGGAATTGTTCTTGATTCAAGGTAAAGTATTTCCCTTTTATCTGGAGCAGTTCCTCGTGTGTGCCCCGTTCGACAATCTGCCCATGTTCAAGTACCAAGATGATATCGGCATTACGAATAGTAGAAAGACGATGAGCGATAATCAGACTGGTACGGCCCTGCATCAACTGGTCCAAACCCTTTTGGATCAATATTTCACTCCGGGTATCGATATTGCTGGTTGCTTCATCCAGCAGTAAAATAGCAGGATCGGCAACAGCCGCCCGGGCGATATTCAGCAATTGCCGCTGTCCCTGACTTAAATTGGCACCGTCATTCTCAAGTAAAGTATCATATCCGTGGGGCAAACGCTTGATAAACGAATGGGCCGCCGTCAACTTAGCCGCTGCTACGACTTCTTCATCCGTAGCCTCCAACCGGCCGAAACGGATATTCTCACGCACCGTATCGGTAAACAAATGAGTATCCTGCAAAACAATAGCCATCGCTTTACGTAAACTCCTTCTCCGTACCGTACGGATTTCCTCCCCGTCTATCCGGATTTCTCCCGACCGGATATCAAAGAAACGAGGCAACATATTGAGAATCGTCGTCTTCCCGGCGCCGGTTGCTCCCACCAGAGCAATCTTCCGCCCAGCCGGAACCTCGAAAGAAATGCCTTTCAGGATCATCTTTTCCGGACGGTAACCAAACCATACCCCTTTCATCATCACTTCGCCTTTCACCCCTTCCAACTCCTCCGCTTCCGGCAAATCCGGAGTTTCCGGTTTTTCATCGATTACCTCAAAAATCCGTTCTGCTCCCGCCAATGCTGCTTGAATACTATTATAAAGACTTGCCAACTCATTGACAGGCCGGCCGAACTGCCGCGAATATTGGAGGAATGCCGCTAATCCTCCCACATCAAAACCCCGGAATATGGCCAGCAAAGCCCCGGCAATGGTAACCAATACATAATTCAGGGTACCGAGATTCTGCATCACAGGCATCATCAACCCCGAATAAAACTGCGCCTTCAACGACTTGGTATTCAAATCCTGATTCAGGCCGCCAAAATCTTCCTCCGCCTTCTGTTCATGCCCGAATACCTTAACTACCTTCTGCCCGCTGATCATCTCCTCAATATAACCGTTGACATTCCCCAACGACTCCTGCTGTGCCTTAAAATATTTCCGGCTCTTCCGGACAATACCCCGGGCACCCAAAAACATCAAAGGTACAGTCACCAATGTAACCAATGTCAGTATCGGACTGATCACCAACATCAGACAAAAAATACCCACTACCGTCAAAGCACTCGACAGCATATCCGACAAACTGTCGGTCAGGGCATCACTGATACGGTCCATATCATTCGTAAAGCGACTCATCAGGTCGCCATGCTGATGCATATCGAAATAACCTACCGGCAAATGCTCCATCTTCCGGAACAAATCCGCCCGCATCCGGGCCACCGTCTGCTGTCCGATCTTATTCAGCAACCGATACTCCACATACACCGCAACAATCCCCACCAGGTATATAACCACAAGTATCCCCAACATCCTTACCAAACCGGCAAAATCTGCGGGCAGAATATATTCGTTGATGATCGGCCGCAGCAAATAAGATCCTCCCAGATTAGCGGCTATGCTAACTACAATCAGGACACCGATTACAACAAGCAACATCCGGTCGCACACCAGATAAGCCGCCAACCGGATCAGAGTCCGTTTCCCGGCCTTGGGCCTCGCCTGATATTTCAAATGATCTCCGTGTGCCATAACTAATCCGGAATTTGTTGTGAACTGTAAATCTCCTGATACACTCTGGACGTGACCAGCAATTCCTCAGGCGTACCGATCGTCTCTACCTCACCGTCCTCAAGCACGATCACCCGGTCGGCCGACTGCATTGTATTGATTCGCTGGGTAATAATCAAAACTGTCGTATCCTTCAACATCCGGTTCAGATTTTCACGTATCCGGAGTTCCGTCTCCGAATCCACGGCACTCGTACTATCGTCCAGAATCAATATCTTCGGTTTCCGCAACAAAGCCCGGGCAATACAAATCCGTTGCTTCTGTCCGCCGGACAAATTAATACCTCCGCGCCCCAACAGCGTATCGTATCTTTCACCCAACCCCATAATAAAATCATGTACCTGTGCCACACGGCAGGCCTCTTCCACGTCTTCCAGGGAAGCATCCGGCTTGCCCCACCTCAGATTTTCCAATATCGTCCCGGTAAATAGCTCGTTCTTTTGCAACACCATCCCGATACAGGCGTGTAGCTCACGCAGGTTATACGCCTTCACCGGAATCCCGTCAATCCGGATTTCCCCGGCAGTCACGTCGTACAAACGGGGGATCAGCTGCACCATAGAACTTTTGGCCGATCCGGTAGCACCGACAAGAGCAATGGTCTCCGCAGGTCTGATATGAAAACTGATGTCTCTCAACACATCATTTTCTCCGTCCCCATATCGGAAACCGACATGCTCGAACCTGATATCCCCTTGCTCTATTTTATACCGGCTTGTCAGTCCTTCAGGCGTATCGGCAAGAGAAGGCGTGGTATCCAATACCTCCCTGATCCGCCGGGACGATGCCGAAGCCCGGGCCGTCGTCATAATAAACATCGATAACAACATCAGCGACATCAGCACCTGCGCCAGATAATTCACAAATGAAATCAGTTCCCCGATCTGCAACTCTCCCTCCATCACCTTATATCCCCCAACCCACAATATAGCGATCACTGACAGATTCATCACCAATTGCATCACGGGAAAAACGGTTACAATAATATCCGAAGCCCGGACAACCGTATCCTTCAATTCTTCGCTGCTCCGGGTAAACTTCCGGGTTTCGAAATCCTCCCGCACAAACGATTTTACCACCCGGATATTGATCAGATTTTCACGGACCACACCGTTCAGTTGATCGATTTTCTGCTGTACCTTCAGGAAATAAGGAAATCCCTTTTTCAGAATCACAAAAACGGCGATTCCAAGCACCGGAATAGCTGCCACCAGAATAAGCGCCAATTGTGCATTGATCCGGATGACAAAAAACACCGCCATCACCAGCATAAACGGCGAGCGAAGCATCATCCGCATAGACATCAGCACCACCTGCTGAATCCGTGCAATATCATTGGTGAGCCGCGTAATTAAAGAAGACGTACCGAAACGGTCCAGATCAAAGAAAGACAACTGCTGGATTTTCCCGAACAAAGCTGTCCGCAAATCAGTACCGAAACCGATCGAGGTCCGGGAAGCCACCCATACATTCGCCACACTGAAAGCCAATCCGAGTAACGAAATCAACACCATATAAGTACCCTTCTCCGCAATCAGCGAAAGATCGCGTTTCATCACCCCCTGATCGATAATCTCGGCCATATACATCGGCTGCACGGTCTCACACCACACCGTAACCAACACCAGCAAAGGACAAACCGCCAGGCTGCCCCTGTACTTGCGCAGTATATGCCAATACCTATACATAATTCCCGCTTATCTTCATAAAACCCATAAAGCTGTAACGAAAATAACAAAATTTATGTTGTGTTTAGCATATCGGTACAAAACTTTTGAATTTAAAACAAGTAAACTTTTCATTTCCAAAATCACAACTAAACCGATCCGCTTGTCATGATCCCATAATAACAATCAACATCTTCAACATCATTTTACAGTTTTCGGATAAAATGTCATTATATCTGTATCCCTATGTTACAAACAAATAAATTCAACACATCGTTCTGACATCGAATAAACAGACACCGCAACTTACAGGATGAGCACCAAGGCTTCGAAAGGACGGAGCCGGATCTCTTTGCCCAAGGGAGGACAGTCATTGTAATTATCCAGCAGGGCTTCTGCCCCGGTCAGACAGATACCCGGGCGACAACTTGCCCCCCGGCAGGAAAAATTCAATATAACCAGGAATTTACGTTCTCCTCCGTCCCGGATATAAGCGAACACCTTGGAATTCTTCCGGTCGACCGGCTTCCAGGTACCAAAAATCAGTTCGGGATTTGCTTTCCGGAAAGCAATCATCTTCCGGAAATAATTTAACACCGAATCCGGATTTTTTTCCTCCACCACAACATTCACCTTCCTGTAGCCGGCATTGACCTTCAGCCATGGTGTTACAGATGAGAAACCGGCATTCGGCGTATCGTCCCATTGCATGGGGGTACGGGCATTATCCCGGGAAATTTGCTTTTGCTGTTCCATAAATTCCGTCATATCCTTACGGTGTTTCCTGAACGACTTATACTGGTTCAGTACGGCAACATCCCTGTAGTCTCCGATATGATTAAATCCGGCATTCACCATCCCGATCTCATCCCCGGCATACCAATAGGGAGTTCCCCGCATTGTCAGTAAAAAAGTGATCAGCATCCGGGCCGACACCTCCCGGAATTCGGGTAAATCGCTCCCGAAACGGGAAATCATACGCGGCTGATCGTGATTTCCCATATATATCGCAGGCCAACCGTCCCCCACGGCCTTATCCCAATCCCCGAACATCTTTTTTAAAGCCAGCAAACTATAGGGTATACCGGAATCCGGAGTATCCGGGACGGTATTATTTCGGACCTCTGACGGCCCGAACCCATACAGCATATCCAACTCCTGCCGTTCCGGTTCGACAAAGCCGGCAACATCCCTATACCCCAATGCCGAACCTTCCCCGACAGTCATGATATCGTATTTGCTCAACACTTCCGTATACATTTCATGCAGGTAATCGTGTAAATGCGGTCCGTGGGCATAATAAGAAAACACATCGGGATACTTCCGCCTATCAATGGGCGGGAATGCCGTATCTTTTGCAATCAGCGGAATTGAATCCATCCGGAAACCGTCGATACCTTTATCCAGCCAGAAACGCATCATATCGTAAATAGCATGCCTAACCCCGGGATTCTCCCAGTTCAGGTCAGGCTGCTTCCGGGAAAAATAATGCAAATACCAGGAACGTGTACGGGGATTATAACGCCAGGCATTCTCTTCAAAATAACTGGGACGATAAGCCGGACGCCCTTTTTCCAAAGGCCACCAATGGTAATATTCATAATGGGGATTTTCGCGGGACTTCCGGGCTTCCACAAACCACGGATGTTCGTCGCTCGTATGATTGACCACCAGATCAAGCACCAGCTTCATCCCGCAGTTATGTACTTCCCTCAGCAATTCGTCAAAATCCTCCATTGTCCCGCACTCCTTCATAATTGCACGATAATCACTGATATCATATCCGTTATCGTCGTTCGGAGAAGCATAAATGGGACTCAGCCAGATAACATCCACCCCAAGACTGCGTATATAACCCAACCGGGAAATAATTCCCCGGAGATCGCCGATCCCGTCCCCGTTGCTATCCATAAAACTCCGGGGATAAATCTGATATACGACGACCTCTTTCCACCAATCCGTCCGCTTTTTTGCCTGCTTCATAACTCCCTGTTTTTTATCTGTATATTCATTACCGTTTTACCCATACCGCCAGCTTTCCGCCCGACACCGGAAATGTCCCTTCCCCCTTTTCATCAATCATGACCTCTTCCTTCCGGTTGCCGGTGATCTCATACCAGTACTCGCCCCGATGATGTTGGCCGACAGCCATCGTTTTATGCCCGTCTTCTCCGTTGGAAATGAGCAAAGCCAAACCGGATCCCGGATGCTCGGTGTCTCCAGTCCGTGTAAAACCGACCGTATTCGGATGATCAAAATAATTATGTTGTTCTCCGAAAGCGTATCTACGGCGGGCATCCAACAAAATATCAAGAATCAGCCGATGCGGGGATTTCTTGCCTTTCACCCCGTAATAATCCCCGTAAAAAATACAGGGGTACCCCTCTTTCATCAGTAATATCAAACCATAAGCCATCGGCTTAAACCAATCCTTCACCTGAGATTCCAGTGAACTGTTTTTCTGTGAGTCATGATTATCCACAAAAGTAACGGCCAGATCCGGATGATCGGCCACCAATGTACCTTCGATCAGTGTACTCAGATCAAAATCACGTCCCTTTTGTGAGGCCTGAAACATATGGTAATGCAGAGGTACATCGAATAAATCGACCTGGTATTCCACCTGAGCCAGATATTCATCCAGCGACTCCTTATCATTCTTCCAATATTCACCCACGGCATAAAAACGATCCCCCCGTTCTGCCCTTACCGCTTCCAGAAAATGTTTGATAAACTGGTCGTTGATATGTTTGATGGCATCCAGACGCATCCCGTCCAGATTCAGTTCCCGGGATACCCAGACACCCCAGTTTTTCATTTCCCCGACCACTTCCGGATGATCGAAGTCAAGATCGGCGAACATCAGAAAATCGTAATTCCCGTTTTCACCGTCCACTCCTCCGTTCCATGCCTTGCCTTCCCCGACAACCTGAAATATCCCTTCTTTACCGGTCGATGCGTCGCAATCCACCCCGGAAAAATGATACCAGTGCCATTTGAAAGCCGAATACTTATCCCCGCGTCCCGGGAAATTAAAACCCGTCCACCCTTCAATCTCGTAAGGATCGCTTTCCGCATCCTCCCGCTGTTCCGGATTGACTTCCCGGGCCAGAAACTTCTCCGTATAATCCGCCCCGGCTTTGTGGTTCATGACTGCGTCCAGATACACACTAACCTGATACCGGTGAAGTTCCGCTATCATCTCTTTCAATTCCTGCACCGTACCGTACTTCGTACGTACCGTTCCCTTCTGGTCGAATTCGCCCAAATCGTACAAATCATACGTTCCATACCCCTCGTCTTCCTGCTTCAACCCCTTATAGGCTGGCGGTATCCAAACAGAAGTCACACCGATTTCATGCAAATGGGCAGCATCCGCCTTCAGTTCCTTCCATAAATTCCCGTTATTCGGCATATTCCATTCGAAATATTGCATCATCACTCCATTCTTCATATTCTTTGTATTTATTCAAATAAAACGGGCAAAAAAACAATAGGGTTACAATCACCCGGCAATTCTTCAAAAAAACCGGAACCAAAACAAAAAAAAGAAATTCCAGCCCCGGGAAACCGACCGGTATCTTCACGCAGAACCCGGCGAATGCTCAATATCACCGGAAATATTATATCTTTGCATACCTGCACTTCCGGACAAGGCAGTCAACCAATCATAAAAAATACATCAATTATGGCAGACGATAAAAAAATCATCTTTTCCATGGTGGGAGTCAGCAAAACATTCCCTCCTCAAAAACAAGTATTAAAGAACATATACCTTTCTTTTTTCTACGGAGCTAAAATCGGTATTATCGGATTGAACGGTTCCGGTAAATCAACCCTGTTGAAAATCATTGCCGGCATCGAAAAAGATTACCTGGGAGAAGTCGTTTTCTCTCCGGGTTATTCTGTTGGATATCTGGAACAGGATCCGCAACTGGCTTCCGGCAAAACGGTCAAGGAAATCGTACAGGAAGGCGTACAAGACATCGTCGACACACTGAAAGAATTTGAAGAAGTAAATGAGAAATTCGGCGACCCGGATGTACTCGATAATCCGGAAAAAATGGATGCCCTCATCAGCCGGCAGGCAGAATTGCAGGACAAGATCGATACTGCCGACGGATGGAACCTGGACAGCCGGCTGGAACGTGCCATGGATGCACTGCGCTGTCCGCCCGAAGATCAGCTTGTAGATACCCTTTCCGGAGGAGAGCGGCGCCGGGTAGCCCTATGCCGCCTGTTACTCCGGCAACCGGATGTATTGCTGCTCGACGAACCGACCAACCATCTGGATGCGGAATCCATCGACTGGCTGGAACAACATTTGCAACAATACGCAGGCACGGTGATCTGCATCACGCACGACCGGTATTTCCTGGATCATGTTGCCGGGTGGATACTGGAACTCGACCGGGGCGAAGGAATTCCCTGGAAAGGCAATTACTCCTCCTGGCTGGATCAAAAAACCAAACGGATGGCCCAGGAAGAAAAGCAAGCCAGCAAACGCCGTAAAACACTGGAACGCGAACTGGAATGGATAAACATGGCACCCAAAGCCCGGCAAGCCAAGGGTAAGGCCCGGTTAAACTCGTACGAAACGTTGCTGAACGAGGACCAGAAAGAGCGTGAAGCCAAACTGGAAATTTTTATTCCCAACGGCCCCCGGTTAGGAAACAAGGTGATCGAAGCGCAACACGTTGCAAAAGCATTCGGCAGCAAACTGTTGTTCGACGACCTGAATTTCATACTTCCGCCCAACGGCATCGTAGGTGTGATCGGTCCGAACGGAGCCGGAAAAACCACCCTGTTCAAAATGATCATGGGCATGGAAACCATCGACAAGGGCACGTTTGAAGTAGGTGAAACAGTCAGAATCGGCTATGCCGACCAGACCCACAAAGACATCGATCCGAAAAAAACCGTTTACCAGGTTATTTCCGGCGGACAGGAACTTATCCGTGTCGGAGGCAAAGAAATCAATGCGCGTGCTTACCTTTCTAAATTCAATTTCGCCGGAGCCGATCAGGAAAAGCCGTGTGGCGTACTATCCGGCGGAGAAAGAAACCGCCTCCACCTGGCCCTCACCCTGAAAGCAGAAGCGAATGTATTGCTGCTCGACGAACCCACAAACGATATCGACGTAAACACCCTCCGGGCACTGGAAGAAGGATTGGAAAACTTCGCCGGATGTGCCGTCGTCGTCTCACACGACCGTTGGTTTCTGGACCGTATATGCACCCATATCCTTTCATTCGAGGGAGACTCGGATGTCGTCTTTTACGAAGGCTCGTACTCCGAATACGAAGAACACAAACGCAAATTATCCGGAAATGTCGAACCCAAGCGGGTACGCTACCGGAAACTAACTGCAGACTAACACGGCGGACGGGAACATCCCGCCGTGTCTCCCGTCCCCTTCATCCAGCATCCCCTTATCCTTTCTTTGCCCGGGTATTACCGGGCCATCACTGCCGTTCACACCCATAAAATCCATCATTGCGATTTTCCCGGAGTCAGAGAGCAGCTTTCAGCATCCGCATTAAAGCAGGGCCGGCGATATCATCTGCCGGTAAAGAAAGATCATATTGGGACAGGCAACATCTTTTCCACATTTCAAAAATATCTCCCCACAAGGGATTCCTCTGAATGTAATACCGTTCGACATCTTCCCGCTGTTTCGTAAAGCGATGGTACAAATCCTGAATTTGCTTTGACCCTGCAATACGTTCCGGAACAAGGGCCGCATCCACCAACTCCTGATAGCTACCCTTAACAAAATAATATAAACCGACGGTTTCATCAAACCGGAACATCAAATTTACCTGATCACGGGGAAAACCTCCCGTATATTGATCCAAAACCCCGGCACTGATCCCATTCGGATACAGCCTGTTATAGCTATATGTCAACTCTTCTCCTATCGGGATCGTCCGCCTGAAACGGGGAACAGGGTGGAGGCATCCAACCGAAAGGAGATAGGACATGTCCCTATAATCCAAACCCGAGACAGACGGAATAACACCGGCCATCGCATCGATCACTTTAACCATCAGATCGGCAGGCAGATTTTTATGAGCTTTTGCAAAACAAAAAAAAGCCAGAAAATCAACCTGCGGCTTCGTTAATTTCGGCAATAACACCAACGCCTCATCCAGACTCAATTGCCGCCGGTTTCCTTCCGTCGTTCCCAACCTTTCAAGCATGAGTTCTATAAGCCCCTCTCCCAATGTCTCATCGCCACTTTTCCCATACTCACAATAAATAGCGTGCAACGCCAACTGTATAGCAGGCTCGTTAAACCTCCTGAACAATAAACGATCCTTTTTCGACACGGACTCAATAAGCCGCCCGGCCAACTGCTCCACCCTCTCCTCAAACAATTGACGGGCCTCGCTGGCCAGTATATCCAGTTCCCGCCTTATTACCTCCGATGAAATCCGACGGACATCCTCGCCGGTCAGCCCCTGGTTAAAATCCCCGTTTACCTGAATAATTGTAGCGTTTTCTCCGGCCTTAGCTTCTTGTTTTGTCTGCATGATAATCGCCTCCGATTTGAATAATATGACTCCGGTCTCCCGTCTTTGCTTTCTGGCTGACCGTCCTCCTTTTGCCCATCCGGAATTTTACAACCCCGAATATACCACTGATAACGGCAACCGTAACAGGTACAAGCCAAACCGCATTTTCCGATAAAAAATCAACAAATCCGTCCATAATCTTCTCAAATAGAAACATTCCGATTCACAAAAATAATAAATAAGCCACAAAAACTCCCCCCCGCTCCCCTACTGAATATCATAAATTACAACAAACCAAACTTTAAGCTTAAAACAAAGAAACCGGATTTAACAACAAATAAAAGCCGCCCTACACCCAATGGATAAAAAACAAAACACATTATTAAAAACATCATTTTGCTTCCGAGGTTAATAAAACATCATAATAAAAATACACTAATATCAGAAATGGATAACAAATTCGAAGAAAATACAAGTTACGGTATCGAATGGGATTTGGAATAAACAATTGTTACCTGATCTGACAATACAGAAATAACAGGCACAAGAAAACCGGAACTTTCAATAATTCCGTATCCACATGCATCAAATCGTCACTGACCTGTTATGGTAAATTTAAAAGCCAAAACCGCACATAATCAATCTTAGTGTTATTATTCATCCAAATCATTGCTGCTTTACCAATGAAATCTGTCTTATTCAATATATAAAAAAAATTAGAATTGATAAAAAAAGCATATTTGTTCCCAATTTTACGAATCGTTATCCTGTTAAAGCGGTCAGATAGCCAGTGTTTTTCAGAACTATATATTTGAGGGAAACCATTACCCAAGGCAAGAGAATGTTTATTACCTTCATTTTTCAGAACAAGAATGTAAATCTGTGAAGCAGGAATAACACCATTGTTACCCGCATAATCAGGATTATGAAGCGAAATAATTTGCCCTGTACCCGCATTGACATTGATTTCTATTTCATAATTTTTGTTTTGTTCGAGCATTACGGGCATTTGATAAGAACGAGAAAATGGTATTAAATAATCCGAACGCCCCATAAGAGATCCGTCAATTACAATTAAACACTGATCTATTGTAACATCTATTGGCCATTTCGAGTCATTATCATCAAACTCTTCGTGCCATATAAGCTGCTTATTTCGATCCATTACAGCATCATAGTCAAGTAGTCGTCTATCATGCTTATTATATAACGCATTTACCACATCATCCTTATTGAAATCATCGTTGAGAGAACAACTATAAAGCAGATAAACAAATATTGTTAAAACAGCAAATCTCATATTATTAGTCATTTAATACAATAAATATAATTTGTCCTTTCGCTTTATTCTGCGCTTAACATCAATAAGAATTCCAATATTTAGAGATCGATATCCCCTTAATTCGTTCGGATTTCGCAAACTTCGCTCATAATTAAGAACAATATTGAATGGTACATTGTCAAAAAACAAATTAATTCCGAAACTGTACATCCACCCTGACAAATTCAATATCGAAGACAAACCCGATGTCTCATTTTCGTTCTTAAGCAATTCAACATTTGAAAATTGATACCCCCAACCAATATACGGGACAATAATTTCAGATAATCTGCCGAAATGAGGCAAAGGACACACCGACAATTTTAAATCATAACAAGAAACACCCCCTCTTCGTATGGAATTTTTCTTAGATACAGGTGGAAAAGTTATTTTACCTAATGTCCAAATATCATTAATATTTCCAACCTCGAAAATGAAAGGAAAATATGTAACCTTAACCTGAGGCTTAAATCCAAGCAAACACACATTAGGAAATTTTGTCATGTTCAATGCAATACCACCCGAAAAAAGAGAATGTTGGCTTCTCATGAACCTCCAATAATCCCTGTATGGGTGAAATGATAATGGAGTTTCGAGCAATTTATCATTATGGCTTTGTGCTGAAATACCAGAATTTAACAATAAAAACAATATAATTATCACAATCTTTTTCATATCAGGATTAAGTATGAAAAATATGCAGTTCCCCAACCGATTACAGGGTAAACAAACCCATCCCGCCACACAATCCATCGCTCATGTTTTATTGAATAAATAAAATCATCCAATCTTTTATCCTTGATTTTTTTACTGATTTCTTCTGCTTTACTGAAATAATATTTTGTCTTTTCCTTATTTTTCAAAATTTTCCCCCGCTTGTATGCATTTCCGAGTAAAGCATGTACAGCCGCACCTATTGCTGTAGAATCTATATTTACTCTATTGGATATCGTATCGCAATATTCAAAAACTTTTGTATAAAATCCATCATTATTGCATGCAAGAGCAGCACCTAATGCTGCTTTTACAGCTTTGTCTTTATATATAATTCTATCTTTTGTAAGGTAATATCTTAAAGCAAAGTCATATTTTATGTATGCCTCAAACGGACTACTGTTTAAATTGAGATTTCCCATCAGCATATTAATATCAGCCAGATTTTCTTTATTAAGATTCGCAAATTTTATAAGTGTATCAATACGCTCATTACATTGTGCTAACAATGTTCTTTTACCTGTCATGGAGTAAAAATCGGCAATTTTAATCAAGCATTGCAAATAATTCAGGTTATCCGATTTATTTTTTTTGAACAAAATAATATACAGGCGAAGTGCTTCTTTGTAATTATCTTCGGCTTTTTGCGTGTTTCTTTTCTCTTTGTAATAATCAGCAAGCAATGTATAACTAATTGCTACATTTTTTTTTGATTCATAGTGGTTTAATGTATCCTTTTTATTACCGATATAAGCAATTACTGATTCTTTGTAATTTTCGTAATAATCTTTTTTACCCTGTTCTTTTGTAATTTTTCCTACTAAATTATTGAAATAAATTTTACTGTGTAAAGGTAACTTATACAAAGAATCCGCAGTTATTGCATACTTTAATGATTCATTCACAAGACTAGCATCAAAGATTCTGTTTTGAAATAAATATTCTGAACATTCAAATAACAGATTATACGATTCCGGAACCCCCGTATGTACTAAAATATCATCATATTTTTGTCTTACATCATAAAAGTTTCTTTCTATTTTTGCGAAACTCAACCAAAGCGACATCACCATTTTCCCTCTTACAACATCACCTTTAGCTCGTTCGTAACTCGGTAAATATTTTTTTGCCCCTTCTATATTACCTTCTTCAAAACATTCTCGTGCTTTTCGCAAATACTCATCTGCATGTTCAGGGTCAATACGGGCCATTTTTGCTGTCAGTTCCATATGCTCTTTTTGAAAAAGCTCATATTTTTCTTTGACAAACTCTAACTGTTTCTTAAAATCAGTTTCTGTTAGTTGTGCTTTCTTATCGTACAGTGCAGTAAGTTCTATTTCTTGCTCTTCTAACAACTTGTCAATATATGGTTTTGCAAGTTTCAATACCATATCTTCATATACTTTTTTGGAGCAAAGAGTAATTATTAACGGATCGACACGCCCTGCGGTAGCATCTATATCTGCTATATAATGATAAAGCCCGTCTACCTCCATTACGACGTAATCAGCTGTAGGCGGAATCACTTTAAGCCTTACTTGTTTTCTGTCATAATCCTCCGAAATACTAATACTAAAAGAACCGTTATTATCACTTTCTGCCGCATCGCCATTGTCCCTCACAATCTTAGCATAAGGTATCCCTTCAGATTTACTTCCATAAAGCCGAACAAACCCTGGAATATTTGTTTGAGCAAATACGCTCCACGAAACCCAACATAACAATATACTTACAAACAGTTTCTTCATTTTTTTTGCATCTCCCAAATGATGAAACGATTGTCAGTTGTCATATCAAGCTCTCTATTATGATAATCAACAAAACCGGTTTTTCTTATTGTCAATTCTTGATATTGTTTCTGTTTGTCCAACGGCAACGATATCGTAAATTTACCATCTGCCGTTGTTGTATCCGTAATGCCATTTATTTCTGCTATTGCTCCGACAACAGGATTTCCATCACGATCTTCTACGATACGGGTAATTTTATCTATCCCCCGAAAATACATTTTCAACCTATAAGCAGATGAGTCTTTACTCAAAAAAATAGTTGTATCCAATTTCATAAACTGACGTCGTTTCTCGGGTTGAAAATATACATTGATTTTTCGTTCTTTATCTGATTGAAATTTAAAAGTTCCATTATTTGTTTTTGTTAATTCGTTAGCGATACCATTTATATAAACAACACCGCCTTTGTTATATATTTCCGGATTACTTGTTGTGTTATTCCAATCTACAACCTGAATAACTGCATCAAAAGATTCGTCGGGAGATATCATTGGCTTAACCATGGCTATTACTGCACTGGCTAAAAGCGGCAACAACGTATAAATTAATCGCTTCCAATGCGATTTGCATAATAAAAAACAACAATTATTTTTACACCTTTTTTGATTCTTAGTATAAGGCCACAAACATCTCATAATAATTTTCTTTCAATCAGAGTTTGAAATAAATTTCATCTCAAAGTTAGTTAAATAGCATATCATTATAATTAACATCAATTAAATTATAACATTAATATCTTGCGGATTTTTTAATATAAATATTTAAATTTAGTTACAAAACTAATAAACTCTTTTAAATCATCAAAAAAGGATTAACTATATTATGATCATCACGGGGACGGGGGTAAAGTGCTATCCAGTTTATGAATGAGATTTTGATTCATTTATTCTTCGGCATTCTGGTTTCAATTTTCCACATACATAGAACTAAATAATACAAAACAACAGGCTTTTATAGCACGGGAAACAGTTCCAGAGGGCTTTAAAAATAATCACAACACACCCTGCCAACCATTTTCCCTCACAATCGTTATAAAAGAAAATAAGAGGTTGAAATGAACAGATTTAAAGATAAAGTTGTGATCGTCACCGGGGCAGCTTCCGGAATAGGAGAAACTACCACACGGCGCATCGTGTCTGAAGGCGGAACAGTTGTAATGGCAGATTTTGCAAAAGAAAAAACAGCACTTCTGGCACAGGACTTAAAAACAGAAAAAGCCGAAGTTTACCCGGTTTATTTCTCTGCCGAAAATCTCGAAAGCTGCCGGACACTGATCGAACTGACAGTTGAAAAATACCAAAGGATAGACGTTCTGGTCAACAATGTCGGAGGCACTGATCTGCAAAAAGATAAAAATATCGAAAACCTGGACATCAGTTATTTTGATCAGGCTTTCCATATCAATCTACGTTGTGCAATCTATTTAAGCCAGCTCGTCATCCCGGCAATGATCCGGCAAAAAGGAGGAAATATCGTGAATATAGCCTCTATCGGAGGGATCACCGGAGATTTCAGAGGCACTTACTACGGAGCTGCCAAAGCAGGGATCATCAACTTAACCCGCTACACGGCCACCCAAATGGGAAAACACAACATCCGCTGTAATGCCATCGCCCCCGGTCTGGTCCTGACCCCCGCAGCACTAAGCAATCTCCCGGAAGAAACCCGGAAAATATTTGCCCGACACAACGCCCTTCCTTACCTTGGCCAACCACAAGACATCGCCTCTGTTGTAGCCTTTTTAGCCTCAGAAGATGCAAAATACCTCACAGGTCAAACCCTCATAGCAGACGGTGGCCTGACCATCCACAACCCAACCGTCGCAGATTTCACCTAACTTTAAACCGATCATTTATGAGATACCTAACCCTCAGCCTGCTCACTTTCTTACTGAGCATTCATTTTTCACTACAGGCCTGCACCGGGCTTTCCCTGCGAGCCAAAGACGGGGCTTATATCCAGGCCCGCACCATCGAGTGGGGAGAAAGCTACCTACCCAGCGAATACGTCATTATCCCCAGAGGCAGACAAATAAAAACCTATACCCCGACAGGACTCAACGGAGCAACCTTCCAAACGAAATACGGCGTAGCCGGCCTGGCCATCATACAAAAAGAATTCATTGCAGAAGGGCTCAATGAAGCAGGGCTTTCTGCGGGCCTTTTCTATTTTCCCCACTACGGAAGCTACTCAGCCTACGACCCGGCAGAAAACCTCCGTACTGTAAACGACCTGCAACTGGTAACCTGGATGCTTGCACAATTCTCTTCTGTCGACGAAGTTAAAACAGCCCTTCACTCCATCCGGATTATAGGCATAGACGAGCCCGGCTCCACTTCCACCGTCCACTGGCGCATAGGCGATTCAACCGGCAAACAGGCGGTACTGGAAATTGTAGACGGCATTCCTCATTTTTACGATAACCCCGTAAGAGTATTAACCAACTCCCCCGGATTCGAATGGCACCTCACCAACCTGAACAATTACATAAACCTTTTTCCGGGAGGTGTTGCCCCACACACTTTAAGCAACCTCACTCTGACTGCTTTAGGGGCTGGATCAGGATTTTTAGGATTGCCCGGAGATGTGACCCCGCCTTCCCGTTTCGTCCGGATCAGTTTTTATAAAGCAACAGCCCCCCAGCAGCCTACCGGCTTTGAAACTGTCCTCCAATGCTTCCACATCCTCAATAATTTCGACATCCCTATCGGTATAGAACATCCCGTTGGCGAATCCCCCGACCTCCCAAGTGCCACCCAATGGACCTCCGCCATCGATCTCACCAACCGTAAAATATATTACAAAACAGCCTATAACTCAACCATCCGCTGCATCGACCTGAAAAATATCGATTTCAACACCGTTCGCTACCAATCGTTTCCTCTGGACAAAACCCGACAACAACCCATTGAATACCTACACATAGAATAGCATCAAGCTCCCCGTCAATCCCCGACCCAACCACCCCGATTCTTTAATCACGGGGACGGGGCTAAAGTGCTATTTTCTGAAAACAGCACTTACCTAGATTTCCGGTAAACATTCCCGCTTTATATAGAACTCCAATTGATACATCCATTTTCCGGATTCGGCATCAATAACCCAAAGAACCACCTTACTTACCTGATAACGGCTTTCTGCCTTTCGGTTTACCTCACAATTCCGGCGTTCACATTCCCCGGACATCCCGTAATTTACTGAAATAAACCAATTACTCGCCTTTCTGCTCCCGCCCACGAATATACACCGAAAAAACAACGCTTGTTCTTACCATCCGTATTTACAATCTTTCCGTTTATCCCCGTCTTTCCGTTTCTTATTCAGGGCAAAAACAGAGTGATTTTACGATGATAAGGTTTTTACAAAAACAGCTATTGATTATCAACGCATTACAATAGCAGTGATAAGGTTTTTATTTTGTATAATAAAAAAATCGCCGCTACCTTTAAAAGAAAACAGCAAAACCTTAAAAACAATACCTATGAAATCTTCACATCGATACCTGTTTCTGATTCTGATCATAAACCTCTCCTGTTTTATGATATCTTGTAAAAACAGCAAAAAACAAAACACAATCGGTTACGGAAAAATGCCAAAGGCCGACACGATTCCTGTTTCACAGGATTCATTATATAAAATCAGTTACAATGAGATATTGGGGATGATTGAAGAAAAATCACCTGTCAGTTTCAAAAGAGCCGTATTTCTCCTGGAATGGGCCTATTTAAACGGAAAACCGGATTACCAAAAATTTTGTACCGAAATAACAAAACATGCAGATAACTTAAAAAGATTTATCCGTCAAAAAGGTATCGGCCAATACCGGACAGCCGGAAACTATGCCCTGTTTGAGTTTTTCACAAAACCAAATTGGATGAACGGGAACAAACCCTACACCTACGATTTTGAAGATTTTACCGGCCGGGAAGACTATACTAAAATATTCATTACAAAACTCATGCAAACCCATACGGGACAATGCCGGTCTTTGCCCATATTCTATAAAATTCTTGCCGATGAAATCGGCTCCGAGGCCTATCTGGCACAAGCCCCGAACCACCTTTACATAAAACATCCGGGAGAAGACAACAGATGGGTAAACATTGAGCTGACAAATGGCCATTTCGCATCCGATCCCTACATCATCTCCTCCATGAACATTTCCGCAGAAGCCATACGAAATAAAATCTATATGGATGCCATGAGTGAAAAACAAAACATAGCATTCCTTTTGTATGAACTGGGCAACGGATATGAAAATTTATACGGATACACTCCGTTTGTACTACAATGCTATAATAAATCACTTCAGTACTACCCCCACAACCTGCCCGCCCTTATGGAAAAACACAATGCACTCCGTACAATCGGTTTGGAGTATATCAAAAAAAACGGGGAAAAAACAGATGAATTTTTAAGGGCAAACCACAAAGAATTTAAAGTGACACAGAAAAAGATAGAAGCCCTCGGATATCGCGAAATGACCGAACAACAATACTCAAAATGGCTGAACGATATGGAAGCTGAAAAAAACAAGCAACGCACACAAAACAATACTGACAGTAAACTATAAATAAAACCGTAATGCAATGAAAACAAAAATCTACATGGGACTTATAACAATCGGCATTTGTTGTTGCCTGTTTACAATCATTCGGAAAAATAAATCTTCCGAAATTACATTCACCGAAAACAAATTGTATAATACAACTTTGCAAAATCAAAATCCTTATTCTATCTTTGGAAGTGACGGCATACTCTTAACGACCGAATACGCAAGGAAAAGAGAGTACAAACCCGATATCACAAACAAAGATATTTTAAACAAATAATTATACCTAAACTCGATCCACTTTGAAACATATGCCATCAAAAGCCATACGCAATAATCAAATTTTACTAATCTTCAGGACAATATAGGATTCCTCCGCTTCACAAAAAATTCTCTTTATATAAATTTCATCTACCTGACTGTCATCCTTCCAAAATTTCTCACATCGAGTGACACCATCCAATAGTGCCTTGCAATAATTATCCAGATCAGCCCCGCCTAAAGTATCCTTTCCCTTGTACACTTCTATATCTACCCGGTAGCGTCCTTGGTCGTCAGAAATTTCTTTCGTCACGCCTTCACTTATAACCTTAAAATACTTAATCACATCGTGCCGTAAATTATAATACCTCGATGATTTTCTAGGTAATCTCTTTTTCTTTTCCCCCTTATAACAAAAAGGTAGTATTTTTACCTGATAACTGTTTCCTGAAACTTTGTTCCAAAACTTCACTCCGGATAAATCAACGATTTTTGCAGTTTCTTCCATGAATAGAAATTAAATAATACTTATCTAATAGAGTAAAAATTCAACTAAAATTGACGAATCAAGTTATATCTCAACCACAATGTGACAAATAATTATTATAAGAATATTTTCACAATCGCTTTCATATGCATAATATGAAGCACTCAATCCTTATGAAATTTTTGTTCGAATCCCATTTCCCGGATGCGATCTAACCAGTCATAAATCATGCGTTGATTGTACTGTAAAGATTCGTCTGCTTTACGTTCCTTCTCCATCGCAATAGCCATTAAAGCATATTCATTTTCCAAGCAAGTGGAGAACACCCCCTGATCATCCGTATTAATGGAAACTGGAAGTTGAGGACATCCCGTTAACTCTGTACGATCATGTGTCAATCCCATATTAAAAAAACGAATGACAGGATGGTCTGCATACCTCTTATAAGAACCAATCAACTGGTTTGAAGTAGGATTTACTTCAATTCCAATATGGCGACGTGCTATATCAAAACGCATTTCTTTTTGCAGCATCTCTATAAGTCGGATATAATCGCCATTCACAATAAATTCGTCATAGACTTTGCCCCTGGTTTTCACCCCAGGCTCATAATGATATAATTTATACAAATATCTGGCTAATCGATTTTGTCGTGCAATTTTTACTTCTTCCGAAAAATTATTTATATTACAATATTCCCAAAAATCAGTGTGAACCATTTTAAACTCACTGTTTTTTCCTTGATTCTTATACACTTCAGGATTATCGCCTCTCAACAACCATGATTTGTAATACAAATCAGGCGTAACTGCTTCATCAACACAATTATCATAAATATCGTAATAATATTTATGAAAAGCCTCGGTCAAACAATACACTAATTGAGAAGAAACCGAAATATTATAAATCCGGATCTTTTCTAACACCCAAGCTAAATTATCCAGGAAATCCTGCTTAGGCATAACTAAAGTCTTATTTTTTAAAGTGTAATACTTCTGAGGATCAAGTCCCAAGGCTATAGCATGACCAATACGATCTCCCCGGGTAAAATTCAAAAATAATATTGTCTCATCAATTGCCCTCAAACCATCAGCCAAATCCAAGAAATCTTCACCTGCATGATAAGTAAAACCCAAAGGTTGGAAAGAAGGCAAAACAATAAATTCATACGGAGCTTGATGGGAATAAGTCTTTAAAAAACGATAAGCTTGAGCAAAAATTTCCGGACGAAAACCGATTTCCGAACTGGCAGCATCAATTCCAACAATCCGTTTTTTCAATGGATGAACACTTTTACGCACTTCATTTATAGCCAAAGCTTGTTTTCTCACCTTTTTGCGTAATATCCAATTTCGGCTATTAACTAATAATTCTTCCTCAGTGGGATTCATTTCCCGAGGAGTTTCGCCCTTTATAAAATGAAATATATAATAAAATTCCCCTCTTTCTCGTTCGGCCTTCAATTCCTGTTTATAGACACAATATCCCTGTTTCCAGGGACATATTAAACAACTTTGTTTTTTGTAGTGGACCAGAAAACGAGCATCATCGACCTGTGCATCCAATTTTGTAATCCTATTTAAAATACCAGTTTTACTTTCTGCAGGAGTTATTCTGGCCTCTAAATATTTAATATTCTGATCTGTCAATGTAGAATTTATGGCTATATTACAAACCAAAACTTCATAAATTGAACCTTTTCTAATAAAGAGATTTTTCCTTGACTGATAATCAGAAAAATTGGCAAATCCTATTCGTTTATTGATTTGAATAATTTCCCGTCTCAGCCTTTCTTTTATCAGTAAATAAGCATAAAATAAATCGGTATATACTAAAAAGTCTTTATCATAGGTATAAACTTTTTTAAAAAGATGATACATCAAATACCTTTCCCCATATAGAATCGTATCTGCCAAATGGTATTTAGCTGTCAAATCACGTTCTGTAAGTTGCATGGGTATAGCATAATCCACAATCTCTTTACCATATTTACGACCATACAAATGTTTTACCTGCTCAATATTAGCCTGTAAAAGATGTGTATAACTCAAAATCTGCTTTTCACTCCGACAGATCAAAATTTGATTAATCAAATTTTGACCGATTTTAAATTTTGACTCTTTCAGTTTCAAAAACAATATTACACGTATCAGAGCTGCTTTGATACATAAATCATGAAGTCCCAAAAGTGTGTCGTCAAACCGAAAAACAATATCAGGCATTTTAGACGAATTCAATTCATGAAATTCAGCAGACCAATCGGAAATAAAATTCATCAAAGACAACCAATTCAAATCAAAATTCAGAGAAGAGCCATTCAGGTGAAAATGCAAATCGGTCGTTCCTTTTTTCAATATTTCTTTTAACTGCCTGTTATTGGTTTCTATGGTAGGTCTCCAGGAAAAATAATTTCGATTTCTATTAGCGAGCAAGTCTTTACAGGCAAGATAGGAAGTTGTAAATAAATCCTCCCCCAAAGCTTCGCTCAATACCCTCCAACGCAACAATTGACCGTATTCACACCTGGGTTCGTCGTCCTCCTCCAATAAAACCTTATCCACAAAATGTAACAACACATGAAAAATGTTACAACTACTACCCAAACTACCATCCGGATATACTCGCCTCATCCATTTTGAAGACAATATCCCATGTATATGCTTTATCTCATCCCGGGTATAACGATGGAAATCCTGCTCAAAAGCATCCTGAAACCAATTCAAATCCACTTTTTCAATATATTTCAAAGGAGAATTGGAATAGTGTGACAAAATAACAGAACCAGCATTCTGGCGGTGGAACAATAACTCTATAGTTGAACGAATATTATCCATTAAAACGCTTTTGTAAAATTTGAAGAAGATTCATAGCCATATTGTAAGTATAATATGGCTTATCAAACAAAGACCTTTTCAAATTTATATATTCCTGATCATTTATAAATTCAGGATTTCTATCATCCAACTTTCTTTTAATGGTTCCTACACCATTTCTCTTATTTTTATAAAGTCCGATATTAATATTGATCTCTCTTTTTATAATATCGGTTGAAGAAATTGAATTACCAGAAAAGATAGCATTAAATATTTTTCTCCCAGACTCTTGTTTATCAATCTCCAATAAAAGGTTTCCCAATATATCCTTTAAAAATTCAAAGGCAATCTTATAATGATTCTTATCTGTTTCTGCATCATAAGTATATATCTCAAAAGTACCTGCCGAATTGAAGAAATTGGATAACACTTCAATGTCATTACTACTTCCCTGGGGACGGTGTTTTTGCAGGTGCAAAATAAATTGATCCAGGACTTCCATATTGCGAATAGATACTTTTGAGGCCAATCTGTTCTTATATTTTCCTTGAAGTTGATTATATAACGAATCTTTTGTTTTTTTTGCTATTCCTTCAAGAAAATTAAAACGCCGATATGCCTGAGGTATATCCAGTAAATTATACATACAAGACATCAAATCGAACAAATAATTTTTATTGTTAGGAGAAGCATCAAAATCATAATAAACCTCACTCAACATTCTATATGGACGTTTTTTAGAGTCCGACATCCTTGAAATGGTCAAAGCAAAAAACTCAACCAGCTGAACAGCCAGACTGACGCTAATTTTATAAGCACTTTCCCTATCTTCCTCTTTCAATGTCACAGAAATATCATTCTGATTGGCCTGAACTTTACTCAATTCATTTAACAACACATTCAGCACGGAACCATCAATTACCCGAAGCGCCCTGGAATTTGATTTTATATCCGGTGGAATAATATTATTTATGTCGTCGTTTATGAAACTTCCTCCAATCAATTTTTTGTAATTTGAAACATCCGACATAAATTCAGACTTAAAAACCTCCGGTAGAGAGGCTTTATCTATCTCTAATGTCGCCGTTAATTCGTCATAATATTGATAAAGCCATACAGAATAGAGTGTTTTTATTGCAAATATCAATTTTAGATTATCGCTATTAGCAATGCATTGAATCTCCAATTCATCCAAAAGCATTTGGACATCACTGATCGAAATATTATAAGGCTTATTCTGGTCATGTACGATAGCTGAAAGCCCAGGATATAATTTATTAAAATCAACCTCTTTTTCATCAGCACCCAATCGTAAGGCCAGAAAATTCACTAATACTTTATTTCGGCTTACAACTTCACTATCCCTTAGCGCTTGTATAATAATCTGATTTCTTTTCGATAAATTATTCGGAATCCAGGTTTCAAAAAAATATTTCAAAAACAACTGTTTATTATATTCCGGCCGGACATCTCCTTCCCAATAGTCCTGCATATTAAACAACAAACTGATAATCGTCCTCAACTCCCTTAGATTCCGGGGTACAATATAACTGGTTTTCCCTTTCGTATTATAAAACAAAAAACGCGTTTTCTGAAAAATCAATGTCAAAACGGCTTCACGTATCGAATTATACTGAGTACCCCCTTTATCATTTACATCTCTATAAATAACCAGACTTCTGTAAAAATTTACTTCCAAATCCGGTAAGTAGAAACGTCTTTCATGCGGAACTAATTTTTCCAGATAACGTTCACTCATAGCTTCCAATAAATCGTCCATCGATCCTTCTCGATTCAATATCTGAAATTCATGAGCAAAATGTTTTTTAATAATATATTTGAGCTGCTCTAATTTTACGGCCATACAAATCAGAACATTTGGAAGCATCAGATATTTCCGGATGAATACTATTACCAGAGGAAACAACAAGTAAAAGCATCTGTTACCGGTTATCCTTGGGATAGGGCAGACAGGCAACTTTTTTATGCCGATTATTTTTCACAGGCAGAACAAAAATGGATTGAGACTATTACCAATCCTAAAGCAGACCGTTCCTTTTTTGAATCAGGCTGGTTTTCAGACGTAGAAACGGAAATGAACCAACTTTATCTGTCCGGTAGTACTAAATACATCCTTCCAACACCAAAAGGACACTGTCCCAGAGTTATTGAAAGCAAAAAAACAAAATGTTGCACAGAATTCGTATCGGATATCGTCGTTAGAAAAGGAAATTCACACAATTGCCTTGCGAATGCCAAATCGGAAAAAAAGATAAAAAACACATTAAGATCATCTGCCAAACTTGCATCGAATTGGTACATCAAAAAATATTGCTTCAGTGGTACGACAAGAATCTGGTATGGAAATTATTATAGATGGATCAAAGCATTGATTGCCCTATTCGTTTTTAGTTTATGTGCCATGCTGCTTGCTCCCTCTTTTAAGGAAGGCATTTTTCAGGATCAGACGATTCCGCCATTATGCGTCATTGGGGGCTCCTTACTGTTATGGCTACTGGGATTATTCAATTATAAAAAATGGTATATCAGGGACATCGGATGCATTAACATTCTGATGCCACGCCTGCTTGCTTCCATTATAGCGGCCTGGTTTACACTGGCCATCGGAGAAGACATATTCAAAGGTTTTTTTGACAATAAACATCAGCTCTGGGTATCCATTGGCTTACTGATTATATTAATCATATTCGTCTATTATGAGATTGGAAAAATCAATCCATATATCCGAATTTCCAAACGGATTTTGCGTTCGTCCATGCTGATGCTGGTTGCTTTTTCATACGCATTTATTGTAGGCATACTGGTAATTAACTTCTTTGGAGGAAAATACCTGGAAAGAAGCGATTATATCGATGAATTTTACGTAAACAGTGTTTACACCTCAAAACCGGATTTCAGTGTGGATAGCTGCGACCAGCCCAAGCTTGTTCATGACATTTTCTATGAAATAATCGAAAAATACGAACCAAGACTGATTGACTCTGTAATCAAAGATAAACAGGATACATTAATAACCCAAAAGCTGGACAAATTGTATTCACAGTTTTCCCTGAATTCATGCCTTAAGTTACCTGTAACTGTCCCCTCAGATACGCTAAAGCCGGGAAGAACAGACAGTATTGATTACAGACTCACCCTATTGCTTGTAAACGAGTTTATAAAGGAGGACAGCATTCCTATTCACAGGATGCACGAAAGAATGTTCGAAGGCTCAACAATTAAAAGCCGTATAGACCAGGTGATATACTTTTATAATCATTTAAGGCATCTGCCCGATTCACTCAACCCCTCGGTCGATTTTTCTGCATACCCTGAAACATGGATCAATCTACTCAAAAGTATAGACAATCACCAGGTATACCGGAAAGTACTGAAATACCTGAAACCTTTAAATAATAATCACCAGCATCGTATTCTGACTGTGACAAAAACAGGGATCTGGATTTTCAGGGATATGCTTTTGCAATTTACCTTCTTTGCCATGTTTATCGGAATTTTTATCCAGTTAATCTTTGAAGAAAAACCTATTACAGAACCAGTATAAACCATTAAATTTTTAAGATCATGAGTGAAGAAAAGAATAATAAAAATCATTTGGTTGTTAGAGATTTTATTTTTGAATATTTAACAAACCTGAAATGGATTATATTTATATTGGCAGCAATATTTGCACTTGCATGTACATTATATATTTTAACAGGATCCAATTCTTGGTGGCAATATCTTTCAATTTGTTTCTGTATCGTCTCGCTCCTGTGCATAATATTATCATTAATAATAATTTTTTCAATTGTAAACTCACTTAAATACGAATGGAGAAACATGCTGGAGCTAGATGCTATAAACGAATTTGAAAAAAATAAATTTAATCCGCTTAAGGACGAAGTTAAGGAATTAAAATCAATTCTTGACGATACAACAATGTCTAAATTGAAAAACGTTGATAAAACAGAATTGTTAAATAAAATTGATGAACTTCTAAAATAATAAATTTCAAATTCAGAAAAGACCAACCGAAGATTTTGTTTTTCGGTTGGTTTTTAAATTTATGCATCGATATCAAAATAACGTCAGTTCTTACTATTTATTGGGTACTATTCTCAATATTCTCCCAACCCTCTATCTCCCGCCTCAAAATGCCGTACACATTGATACCTATATTTCCCATCCGCCAGCAACTCGCCGTCGCGTTCAGTACTCTCGAGGGTGAAGTCCAGGCGCTGCGGAAGGACATTATTGGGATGATTGCCTACAGCACAGCGGATCTGGATGCGGTTTATACCCCGTTCACTGACCCGCCCACTTGCATAAATGGCGAACGCAACGCGTCATCACTCCACGCCCCTGGTATTCGGGGATGAGCCAATAGCCGGTTTCAGTACGGCAGTTCAGATTATCGGCAGTAGCAAATCCCACCAACCCGCAAAGTTCATGTCCCTACCCGATCACAAAGACGATATTCCGTTCCTCATAAGGGGCAGAAAACTACTCCCTCAAAAATGCCTCTTCATCCGCAACTTCTTTCAGACCATCGATAAACGGCAACCAAGTGCGTAAATAATTCGGTTATCATAAATCGTCTGCCAGATGATGGCAGTATCTTCCAGAGTAACTTCACGGATAAAGAAATCCGGACAATCTATACAAATTGTCCATCCGCCAAACAATCGGATTTTGTAAATAAATCACAGACAGATGAAAGCCCATAGGATTACTCCATCATTCAAAGAATGCGTAAATACACAAACCCAACTATATACTTTGATGTACCAAATATATAACAGAGAAATATAGGATTAGTTTATTGATTCCTAATCCATATCCGTATTCCATTATCAACAAATGAGGCAACCCAGAAAACCAAAGAATTATTCTATCTTTGTGAAATATATGGACATCGTTTATCTCCAATGTAATAATCAATAATGTCGGATTTGATAAATTACTTAAACAGGTATAGATTATAATCCCAAAAAGAAAAATGAACACGAATAGCAATACCAATCTCTTTTGTGATATAGTTTCTCAAAGGTCAAAAGAGCATACTTGCGCTTTTAATCTTCTATTGCAACAAGGGTTATATGGCCAAGTGATGTCTATTTTAAGGCAGGAATTAGATTCTATGGTTCGAGTTATGTTCTTGCTATCACTACAGGATATTGAACTCAGAGAACATTTTATTTGTCAAACATTAAACGGCCAAAAATGGACTTATCCCAATTCCAAAAGAATTGTAACAGATAAACTTATGGTAGATTTAGCTGCCGACTTAAATGGATGGTCTCTATTTGTGTATAAATTAGGGTGTGCATTTATTCATCTCTCTGCTATGAACTATTATAAAAATAGTAATCCATTCCTACTTTTACCTGCTTCTGAGAGAGATGATATTAAAAGATTCTTAAATCATTATCATGGGTTTTCTTTAGAAGAAGAACTTAATGTAGATACGATCATTCCCTATTTTGATAAAGTATTTGATAAGGTATCAAGTAACTTGACATATTATATTGATGAATTGCGTCAAGGGAAGTGTTTAGAACATTATTAGTATAAACGTATAAGTAGTCCAATTTATAATATATTGCATGAATACTTCTGAAATTGTCATTACCATAATAATTGCTATTTTAACAGCTGGATGCGGCATTTTAGGAATTATGCTTCAACGAAAGACAGAACGAATAAAAATTGTTGAAACACAACTTTCCGAGCGAAAATCAAAAGCGTATGCAGATTTAGCTGGCTTGTTCTATGGTATGCTAAAAGATATTAAACAAAAGAAACCTATTAACGAACGCGAGGCGCAAAATTCGTTATATCACTTAAAAAAAGAGATATTGATATATGGTTCGGATGATGTTTTCCGGAGGCTCAACAATTGGCTTTGTTCTACAGGGATTACCGATAATGGGAATACTCAAATGATAAATTTTATGGAGCTTTTATTATCGTTAAGGAGGGATATATATAATAATCATACGTCAATAACAAAATTAGAGATTTTAACGCACATAATGCAAAATGAGCAAGAAGCAGAAGCGTTGTTAAAAGTATGGAACTCTAAATCTTAAGTTATTGTCTTATTAACAATAAGGTAGAACAGCCGCCTATTTCGGGCGGCTGTTCTTCATTCATATGCGTCTTGGGGTTATTTAGTTTCCAATTAGCGGAAACCTGAACATTGGCATCGTTGCAATTATGGATGGCAATTCGATGCTACTATCGAATTCAAAAGTTCTATTTCCGTTGTTTATTTCTGCAACCGATACAGATTTTGAATTCGGATTACTCGTCAGTTTTCCATGAAATCCGTTGTTCGTTTGATAGTCACAGTATTCGAGAATACCGTTAACCGCTTTGCCTGTGTAGGTTATACCTTTGTATTCAAACTTGAAATTACCACTCAGAAAACCTTTATAAATATCGAGGTTATATGAATCTTTGAGTTTCATCGCATTCCCGAATGTCGAGGTGGTTCTTACATCCCGTGAATAAGTAAGTTTACCGTGTACTATTCCGTTGCGATAATAGTAAGTCAGTGTTTCCACACCATCGAGATAAACCCAACCATAAGCACCAAGCCCCGTCCAATACTTATGGTTATTGAAATTCATGGTAACAGAATATTTACCGTGTTTAACCTCGTAACCATCATTGCCGATATAATATTGATATGTTATCTTCGCTCCTTGTGCATTGGTTAATGATTTAGTCTGAATCGCACCGGTAGGCTCTGTAAATTCATATTCAATATCGCCAACAAGCCTGTATCTGTTTTTCCGTTCCAAAGCGGCGAGTTCTTCCTCTTTCTGCTTTTGTTTGTCTATCCATGGCTCGTTTTTACGGAGTTCTGCCAACTTATTCGTATATGCAGTGATTTTAAGCTCTGCTTCTGCCATTACTTTTGCATGGTTATCAGAAAGATATTCGGATATTGCAATACCGTTCGGAAATGTCTTGACATCACGCCATCCGTTCATGAAATCGTTTTTCTGAATAGCGACAATCAGAGTATCGAGTTTTGCTCCGTATATACAACGCCATTGCTCCTCTCTTTTGTCTTTATTCGGTTGCGATACGACAGATACGGAAATATCCGAATTCGTATGATTCGTGCCACTTCTGGCAAATCCATAGGGCGTATCGTCCTGAATGACATATTCGACAGGTTTCATCGTAAATTCCTGCCCGGCATTTTGCCCATAGCTCATTAATGCAATTAAAGTTGCACATACCGTTAAAGAGATTCGTTTCATAAAGATTTAGGTTGTTTATCCACTCTCCAGTCCCGAAAGAGTCTATTTAACAAAGAAGGCGTGAGACTGTTAACTCACACCGCTGATAGGCTCTGGACAAGCCCGTGTCGAATACGAGAAAACAACTCACGCCTTTGGTCGTATATAGACACAGTAAGTGGTATATAACAAACCAAAGGAGAGCATTCCCATATTCCATCGACACTTTTGAACTGTCCAGATTCATCAGCGAGGAATAAGCTAAACGCTTCCTAAATATGTAATGTCCCGTAGGACGGTACAAATATACTGAACTTTATCGGATTATATAAATCCGCAGGTTAATTCTGAATATCTTACTCTTTCACTGGGTTTTGTCAAAAATTGAATGAATCTCTGTATATCATCCATTTTTCTCGTGTTATACCTATATGCAAACTCATCACAATACATTTGCAAGTGTTTTGGTCTAACAGAATGATAAATGCCTTTCAGCCCTCGTTTTAAATGAGACCAAAATCCCTCGATTCCGTTCGTGTGGAAACCTCTTTCGTTTACATATTTCCAGATGCCGTGTTCGACGACTTCGTGAGTATAACCAAAGTCAGATATGTAATGATAACCACCCCAACTGTCGGTTACTACGGTTGTCCCATCTTCGACTAATCCGGCAATAATGAATTCCAATGTTGAACCTTTCGTATTTGAAACCACATAGGCGTGGATCTTATCATCGGATAATAGACCGACTACCGGAATCTTTTGCTTCATACTCCGGCCTCTGTTGAATTTGAAACGGCCTTTACTTTTACCACCGATATAAGTTTCATCGACTTGTACTATACCCTCATGGTTGCCGATTCCCTCTCGCATAAGATTATATCTTATCCGGTTGAGTATAAACCATGCGGTCTTTTGTGTTACCTCGATGTCTCTGGATAATTGAAGACTGCTTATTCCTTTCTTATGCGATAGAAACAAATAGATTGCATAAAACCATTTGTCTAAAGGTATGTTGCTTCCTTCAAACATGGTTCCGCTAGTTACCGTAGACCGTTTTCTACAATGCCTGCATTTGTATAATCCATTAAATTCTTCAAAAAATGTCAGTTTATAATGATGTTCATCAATGTATCCACAGTGAGGGCATACCGGTACTCCATTCCACCGTTGCTCTTCTACGATTTTTTATCAGGTAAAGATTTCATCAGAGAGAAAAACGATTTCATTTGGTGTATCATATTCTATTCCAAGATTTTTGTAATATTTTATAGTATAAATATAATCAAAATTTTTAACATGTTAAAATACAGTATATTAAAAGTTTCAAAGAAGTGTAACAAAGTTTATCGGGACAGAAAATATATCCAATAAACATTAAAATCATATCAAGTGTTAGCTTTAACGATATTCTCACAGCGTAATAGGTTCGTAACTGATGTATTGAATCCAAGAATCAAACTCGAACCGTGGATGCATATCGGTGTTATAGAATTGGATAATGGGAAATTCGGATATGCTGTTTGGGTTTGGGACAGTCGCCAAGTAATCGACGAAGGCGAACTATCAAAAGAACAAGAAGATAAAATCAGGTTTTACATTACAGACCATTTCTTTACGAATGAAATACGGACGAATGACAGCTACCTACCGTTAAAAGGCGGAGGAAACATATCAAAAGTCATTTCAAAGTATTTCGATGAACATTACGACAATCTCATTAATGGCATTGAGGCTTATCTAAAACTATCGTATGAAAATGCTGTTAATGAATTATCCGATGAACCCGATAAAGTTGAGTTAATAGAAAACATCAAAGATATTCTTGGAAATACTTCGACCCATGAACAAAGATGCATTAGCGTCGATGGTTTCAAAGACGGCATTAAAATCCGATGCAATGGCGGTCATGATGTTGCCGTAATGGTCAATGAAAAATTAACCAAAGCAGGATTAAAGACAGAACTGCCGGATAACAGCAGGTTTATTACAGTGTATTTTTAAATATAAACATCAATAAATCAAACAACAATGTCAAAACAAACTTTCGAAGCCGCTATGGCCAGTGCCGGTTTCAATGATTCCAGCACGAAGATTAGCAAAACCAAATTGAAAGCCGTCATGAACGAAATTTCTGACGGAATATGGGGGAATACGGCAACTATAATCGGTAGAGTTAGTCTTAATGGCACAATTGTTATGGGAGATAATTTTACCGTCAAAAAACTTAGTAATCCTGGAGGATTTCAGATCAATCACGACATAAGCGATTATCAATATACAGTTGTAGCATGCATAAACAGCAGTACTCCAGGGATTGCCGTAGTTATCGAGACAGTACAATATCGTACATCTATCGCAACTTACAGTCTTTTATCAAATGACTGGAAATATATCGCATTTTCGTTTATCATACGTAAACTATAATTCTAAAAACAAGGAAAGTTTGTATTTGGCGATTATACTTGGTACATCAAAGTATATAGTTGGGTTTCTTTATTGGTCTTTTCCGTGTCTACCAAAAATTGCCTGATAACAACAAAAGCCCTCATAATACCAATATTCACTTCTATAGCTTTTTCGCTACCTAAAACAGAAGATAACATTGCCACCCCTTGTTCAGTAAATGCAAAAGGTAAATAACGACTACCTCCCCAACTTGAGGTCACAAATTGTGACCTCAAGTTATTAAATTCCTCTCTCGTCAATTCAAACATAAAATCAACAGGAAACCGTCTCAAATTTCTTTTGACAGACTGTTTTAACACCTTAGTCTCTGTACTATACAATACTGCCAGATCAAAATCCAGCATCACCCGTTGTCCCCGGATTTCATATATCTTACTCTGTATGATCTGCAAATCTACCCCATAACACCACACAATTAAATGATACGTTTATAAATTTATAAAAAATTCATGAAATATCAATGTTCTTTTTAAAAAGTGACATCATTCTAATTTATTTAGAATTATATTTTATTTCTATATTTGTGTAAATCATTTGAGGTATCTGCTTCTATCAGAGTATATGCGTAAACAAACAAAGCATTTATATATTATTGGCAATGGTTTTGACCTGCATCATGACATGAAAACTGATTATCAGGAATTTTATCGGTGGATAACAGAAAATGATTATGATGCATACACTGCTATTATTGAGAATTTTGAAGATTGTTCGTGTGAATGATGGAAGCATTTCGAACAAAACTTGGCTTCTGCCGATACATTTCAGATAACAACAGAGGAGATAGCAGAAAATTATCCGGATTTTGGAAGTAATGATTTTCGTGATGCAGACTGGTATGATGTTGAATATGCTGTTGAGTACCGTCTGGAAGAAGTTTACTCAACGATAAGAAAAGCATTTCATAAATGGATGTGTCAGTTAAAAGGGGGAAATCCGGACAAAAAGATAAAAATTGAAATTGATAATGCCATATTCCTTAATTTCAATTATTCGCACACCTTACAAGACCTGTACAATATATCCGAAGAGAAGATTTTTTATATTCATGGGAAAGCCGGCACACAAGATGAACTTGTACTGGGCCATGGAAGGTCAAACGAAGATATTAAAGCAGAAATGAAAAAGAATGAACCTCCCGGGGGCTATGATGAAGAATGGAATGACCTCGTTGCTCAACGGGCGAAGGACGCCGCAATATCAGCTGTGTGCAGCTAACGCAAAAAGGTATATGAAATTATAAAAGCACATAAGGATTGGTTTGCGTCCCTGAATGACGTTAGCCACATTCATTTTTATGGTCATTCTTTGGGCGAAGTTGACCTTCCATATTTTCATGAAATTTTTTCTTCTGTTGATAAGAATACAGTTGATATAGAAGTGAGTGATTTTCAAGGGAAGAACAAAAAGGCTATCGAGTCCTTTATGGCAAAGAAAGGAATAACCAGATATAGGATTATTGAATTAAACGACCTTTTAATAAGAAAATAGTATGACGACATTACATATAATAGGGAATGGTTTTGACCTCAGGCATGGCATTGCTTCCAGATATACTGATTTTAAAAAATATGCCTGGAAGCATAACAAACATGGTTATTTCCTGGGCTTGCTGGAAACCTGTTATCCGGATGTGAATCCAACAAACGGTGAGCTTGAATTATGGTGTGACCTTGAAGCTGCTCTTGGCAATCCGAATATTGAAGCTGCATTCACAGCAACCACAGAAGATATTGAAATGGAAGAAGAGCACGAGGGCCGCTATCAGGCAGAAATGGAGGATGCCCCGGGATTTTTCTTATCAATGATGTTTGAGCACTTTCATTTAATATTTGAAGAATGGCTAAATCAGGTAGATATAAATGTTGACAGAATTGACAATATACCTCATTTTGACAGAAATGGCCTATTCTTTTCTTTCAATTATACAGATACTTTGGAACTTCTTTATAACATTCCCCGTGACCATATCAATTATATTCATGGGCGGCGTAATTCTACGGATGAATTGATCGTGGGACATTGTAATGATATCAATGGCGATGAACACTTATCAACCGACCCCATCATTTATGAATATCAAGCCTATAAAAACATAGCAGAGTTGATCAATGAAGAACAAAAAAAGGTATCTGATATTCTTTATTTCAACAGCGACTATTGGAATTCGTTAGTAAATGTTGATAAGGTTGTGGTTTATGGTCATTCATTGGCGAATGTTGATTTGCCATATTTCAAGAAAATTGTAAATTCTGTTCAAAAGAATGCAGAATGGTATATTTCCATCTTCTACCAAAATCCAGAAGAAAAACAGGAGGAAGTCGAAAAGGTAAAGAATTTTATCACCTCAATGGGACTGGACATATCAAGATGCTATACATTTGTTTTGTAATTATAAAAACATGAGAGTATCCAAAAGAATTTGACACCCTCGATTTATTCATATCCCTATGAGAGGTTAAATCAAATATTCGATTCTAAAAGGAAGTGTTTTGACCTTTTGGACAACCATAAAAGATTACTCTCAATCACTGCACTATTTATAAATATTTTTGCAAAATAGCACGCTTTTGTTTCGGAGCTTCTGCAATGATTTGTTCTGAAATTTTTATCATTCTGATCTGTAAAAACGTCTTCCATATAATCCCGGAGTTCTTTCACATCCTGTTGAAGCCTGGATATTTTATCTGTCTGGGGATTACTTATCATTTGCCGTACGGCAAAAAGGCACGCATAATGGAAATATCTATCTCTACAGCAACCTCTGAATTCAATACACCACTCAACATTGCAATTCCTAATTCAGAGAATGCATAAGGTAAATATTTAGGATGTTGTCCTCGTCCTGTTTCTAAGGTGCAAAAACTGCACCTTAGAAAATCCCATTCTTCTTTCATCAGTTCAAACATAAAATCAATCGGGAAGCGATAAGATTACTTCTAACAGATCGTTTTAAATATTTCGTCTCAGTACCATACAAGTCCGCCAGATCAAAATCCAGCATCACCCGTTGTCCCCGGATTTCATATATCTTACTCTGTATGACCTGCAAATCTACCCCATGACACGACACATTTAAATAACACATTCATAAATACAAAAATTCCCATCTTTCAAAACTTATTCTTCCGTCTGCACAAACCCAATCCTCGGACGTTCTTTCTTTTCCTGCTCCTTGTGTTTCACCTGCAATTCCGCCAATGCCTAATTAATTAACTCCAGCTGCCTCCGCGTATCTTTGTTAATGTCGTTATAATCGACGAATGTTTCTTCGATATATTCACGCAAGTCTTTTAATTCACTTTGAAGTCTATCAACTTTACTCTCCGGAGTATGAACCACTGATTGCCACATAGCAATGTAATCTTCCCTTAGTTAGCTACATTTTGTTTTAGAAAATTTCTTTTCTCTCTTTGTTTTTGGATAATATTGATATCTTGTTGAAATGTGGGAAACTGGCACTGACCGTTACAAGTTCACTTGAGGACTCGAGTGTAAAACCAGTCAACGACAGAAAAATAACGACTAAACCTACAAACATCTTTTTTTTCATAACTGGAAAAATTAAATTGTTAAACATTTCAACACGACGCGTAGAATTTTTTGCATGCTTTTACAAGTTACAGAAAAAACAATTACCACCCCAAAAGAAATTTAAACTTTATATAACATAAAATCCCTTTTTACCGTTTCTGCACCAATAAACAGAATCTCTCCGCATTTGAAAATCCGCATTTATCTCCCCGGGAAATAGGTATTAATACACCTGTAAGGAAAGTGGAATCGGAGTAATTTTACAAAAAACAGAATCTATGGAAACAAACAAAACATTGGCGGAAGATTTCGGGGGTGAACGGGTGGTGAGTAACGGATACGGAGGGTTTATGGAAGGGCTGTTGCAACTGGTGGAGGGCAAAGAGATAGGCGCCCCCCTGGGAGAACAGATTAAAGCGTATGCCCTGGGATTTGTGGAGGAACACGACCTGGGCGGGTTTAACCGGTTTTCGGACGAAACGTATGTGAGGGACTATATCGGCAGGGATGCCGGAACAGGATGGGAAGCCATTGTGATGTGCTGGAAAAAGGGCAACCGGACAGCCATTCACAGCCACCCGCAGTTTGCCGGATACACGTTTGCCGACGGCGAGTTTTTGGTGGAAATATTCGAACCCCGCGGAACAGGCGCCCACCCCGTACAACAACTCCATATCACCGGACAATTGGGGCTCTACGCCATCGGCGAAGCCGGGAAATTTACCAACCACATCCACCGTATTACCTGCCTGAGCAAAACCGCCCACAGCCTGCATATCTATTCGGACGATGCACTGAAAGGGCTGAAATATGAAGAGGTGTAGTTTGCCGACGTTCAGAAGATTTACGATTTACGATTGTTGATTATACCCGCCATCCCTCCCTGCAAAAAAGAGGAAGCGTAAATCAGCAATCGTAAATTATCACAGCCGTTCGGTTTTCGGCTGTTCCGGTTTAAATATCCTGTCCAGAATCATTTTGAGGATTTCGCCCCGGAGGATATCGCCCTTATAGAGAATACGCCCCCCGGGAGAGATCAGGAAAAGGGAAGGGTAGCCGTTGATGTTGTACAGCCGGCCGGGTTTCGTCTGCTGGTCGCGTTCAGCGACGACAGGCCACGGCAGGGGAACGGTGCGGCTGAAAGCGGCAATATCGGCAGCATTGTCGGCAGCTATGCCCAGAATTTCAAATCCCTGTGCTTTGTAGCGCTCGTAAAGAGCGGGATAGACATTCCGGATTTCATCGCGGCAAGGGCCGCAGGTGGTTGCCCAGAAATCAAGCAAGACATATTTACCCTTGAAATCCCCGGGGAAACGAAGGATGCGTCCATCAGTGGCCGTAACGGTGAAAGGGATAGGCGGGAAACCGACCTGAGTGCCGGACATCGACGCCGTGTCCTTTACGCGGGACAAACGAAGGTAGCGGCCGTCGTCGCCGACGCTGTCGGCTTTGTAATAGGCATCGCCCAGTTTCAGATATTCGTTGGGCGCACATTTAAGCAGGGTGTCGGACGACTCACATTCGATCGATGTGCGTTGTTCCCCGTATTGCAGGCCGGAAGGGATCATCCGGCAAATATAGTTTTTCCCCTCCAGAGAGAAAGTTGTTTCTGTTTTTTCCCGGTATTGTACGTACAAAAAAGCTTCATCACCGGACAGCCGCTTGGGAAGGATCCAGGACGAATCGGTTACAGGGCGGTTGCCGTCGAATCGCTCGAAGACAACTTTTACCGGGGAGGTGGCAGCGGAGAGGGGTTGCACCCGGTCGTCGGTAAAGTCGAAGTTCCCATTGCCGTCGGCCACAACATATTCCAAACCGTCCTCACCTTCTCCCGTCAACAGGGCGAAATAGCCTTTGCGTTCGACAGGGGAACAAGAATTGGTATCCCTTCCCCATCCCCTGAAATATTCCATACAGAGTTCCTGGCTGACCCGCCCGGCTTTATACGCCTGGAAGAGGAGCTGCGGAAAGTCGATATCGTTATAATACAATTGCGAATTTTTCCAACCGGGAATACGTATTACGGTTTCGGGATGAATACCGGGAAAGGGATTTTTTTCTTCTGAAAGGAATCCGCTGGCCGAACGCGGGCGCGAAACCGTGTCCTGCGATTTTGTAAGCGTCAGACGGATGACATCCGTATCCGCCTGCTGCCTCCCTGTGCAACCTGCCAGGCAAGCGAAGATAAACAGTATAATGCAATTTTTCATATTATCAGAATTTTAGATGCAAGATAAATGTATTTTTATTTTTTAACAACTAAAAGCATCTTTTTTATCCGGCAGGAATTAGCCGCCCGTTTACAAGGGCTTTTGCTTCATTTTCCCTATCTTTGCGCCATTATCGGGTGCGGCCGCAGATAGGCCGGCGGACTTAAGAAAACAACATGTACCGGAGGCTTTTCATAACATTTGTCAAGACCGGGATGTTTACCATCGGCGGAGGATATGCCATGATCCCGCTTACCGAACGGGAGGTGGTAATGCCGATATTGCTATAGTGCAGCTGCGGATTTTTCGAACCGGGAATACATGTTACGGCTTCCGGAGGAATACCGGGAAAGGGATTTTTTTCTTCTGAATTCTAAAAAAGAAACTATTAAAAATATGCGAGAGAGATGAAAACAATAATTTACATATTTTTTTCGACTTTTCTGTTTTGCGCTATGGATTTAAATGCTCAATGTCAAATACATACCGACACCATCTCGTTTTGCTATTTCAATGGGATTACTGAACAAACCCAAATAATAGATAATTACCAAATAACAAATAACTCAAACGAAGATTATTTAACTTGGGTGTCATTAGTTCCGACAAATAACAAATCAAACATCGAATTGATACAGGATTTTTTTAAAAAGAGGAAAGGCGATTTCAGCCTGATTGAAATGATGTATGAAAACTTATTAGACGAGGGACCTATTAATATAGGATACTCATTTATTAAAAATATTACAGCAGGTAAAACGTTTTCCTATTTCATTGCCAAAACAGACATAAAATCAAATCTTTATCAAGGAAGAATTGTTCTTATAAAGAAGAAAGAAGTTGAACAGTATTTAAAAATACAAATTGATGAAAAATATTTTTTTAAATTACCGAGTATTTTTTTAACTGAAAAGTAATTTATCAAAGAAATTGCCCTGCAAATGCGGGGCTTTTCTTTTCGGGAGGAGTTTTTTGGCGGCTTTGCCTTTCAAAATGAATGCTGACAATAACATGGATATGATAAACATTAATATCTGCGTCATATTTTTCATATCATACTACTGAGACTCCTGGGATAAGATAAATGTATTTTTATTTTTTTACAACCGAAAGCATCTTTTTTGTCCGGCAGGAATTAGCCGCCCGTTTACAAGGGCTTTTGCTTCATTTTCCCTATCTTTGCGCCATTATCGGGTGCGGCCGCAGATACACCGGCGGATTTAAGAAAACAGCATGTACTGGAGGCTTTTCATAACATTTGTCAAGATCGGGATGTTTACCATCGGCGGAGGATATGCCATGATCCCGCTGATCGAACGGGAGGTGGTGAACCGGGGATGGCTGAACAAACAGGATTTTATAGACCTGTTTGCCGTAACCCAGTCGCTGCCGGGAATTTTCGCGGTGAATATTTCGATATTCGTGGGCTTTAAGCTGAAACGGGTGAAAGGGAGCATTGTTTGCGCCCTGGGCACCATACTGCCCTCTTTTTTTATCATACTGGCAATTGCCCTGTTTTTTAACCGCTTTCAGGACAATGTATGGGTGATGAAGGTTTTCAACGGCATACGCCCGGCAGTGGTGGCCCTGATCCTGGTGCCCTGTATTACGGCTGCCCAGGCTGTAAAACTGAAACGGGCGGAACTCATCTTCCCGCTGGCAGGGGCCGTGCTGATCTGGAAGGCCGGGGTGTCGCCCGCCTATATCGTGCTGGCAGGGATTGCCGGAGGACTGGCCTATACGTTTTGGATCAAGGATAAAATCAGAAAGGACAAAGGATGATTTACTGGCATTTGTGGTGTGTGTACCTGAAAATCGGCCTTTTCGGCTTCGGTGGCGGATATGCCATGCTGTCGCTTATCCAGTATGAGGTGGTGGATAAGCACCACTGGCTGTCGTTGCAGGAATTTACCGACGTGGTCGCTATCTCGCAGATGACACCCGGCCCCATCGGTATCAACAGCGCCACTTACATCGGCTATACGGTGACAGGCAATGTATGGGGATCGGTTATCGCCACGATTGCAGTATGCCTCCCCTCTTTCCTGCTGGTGTTGCTGATTTCATTCTTTTTTGCCAGGTTTAAAAAGAACAAATACGTAGCTGCCGCTTTTACGGGCCTGCGGCCGATGACGGTAGGGCTGATTGCCGCCGCTGCCCTGATTATGATGAACGGCGAGAATTTTATCGATTACAAGAGTGTCCTGATTTTTGCGGCCGCCTTTTACCTGACGTGGAGATACAAGGTACACCCCATCCTGATGATCTGTATGGCCGGCGTGGCCGGCGTGATTTTGTACTGGTAAAAAAGGGCGTGCGATTATTGGTTTACGGTTTCAGCGGGGAAGCCGTTCAGAGAATAATTACTCCTGAAAAGGTTTACCGGATTTTACCTCCAATGCCCTGCATCTGCCAAACCCTACGCTTTTCTGACCGCCGGCCAATAAGGGCAAACCAATAATGATAAATCAACATCAAAACCCCTATCCTTTTTTCAACGGAACAATTTCTCCCAATGCAGGAATAGCAACGGGGATATTGCGTTTGCGGGCTTCTTCGGCAAACACTTTGGGCGGATCGCTCAACGGTTCGTCCGACAGGTCGAAAGTGCCGTAGTGCATGGGGATCGTTACCCGGGCATTCATTTCGGCCGATGCCGTCAGCGAATCGTAGGGAGAGATGTGGTTGGGCTGCATAAACCAGCGCGGTTTGTAGGCCCCGATACCCAAAAGCGCATAATCGGGCGCACCGAAAAGCTCGGGTATCTCCGTAAAATGCCTGGAATAGCCGGTGTCTCCGCTGTAATACACCGACAAACCGTTGGCCTGCAACATAAAAGCCCCCCAAAGGCGCTGCCCGCCGTCGTGTACAGAGCGTTTGCTCCAATGCTGGGATGGCAGGAAGGTTATTTTCAAGCCGTTGTCCTCGATCTGCTGGTACCATCCGGCCTCGATGACCTCCATTTCCGGGAACCAGCTTTTTACCAGGCTGCCGGTGCCCAATCCGCAGAATAATTTCATCTCCGGATTGTTCCGGTACAGAAGAGTAATGCTTTTTTTATCCATATGATCGAAATGATCGTGGCTGATAAGCAGGTAGTCGATATTTTTAAACACCGAAGGGTCGACAGGCAACTTGCTGCGGCGACGCACAAAAGGGATGTTGCCGAACACGGGATCGAACATGAGCCGCTTGCCGCCGAACTGCATAAAAAAAGAATTGTGCCCCAACCACACCAGCGAATCGCCTTTTATATTTTCGAGGGAGTGGAGGTAGTTCATCCGGGGATCCCATTTTTCGCGGCGCTTCTCCTTGCGCTGGGGATTGAGTGACAAACGCCATTTGAGGACGTTCCCGATGCCGGTTGCAGCCCGGTGCTGGCGATTGACAAAACGCCCCCTTACAACCGGATTTCCCCGCCAATATGGCTTTACAGTAAGCAGTCCTTCGTTTTTCCGGAAAGATATATGTTCCCCCATTTTCGTTCAATCATTTAACGATACAAAAATAGACAGCCGACGGGAGTATTCCGAGTTATCACAATATAAAAAAAATTAAATTTCTCACAAAGAGCTTTCCCGCCGGAAAAAACCAGGCGCAAGGGCGGTTGGCAGCAAGGGGGGGAATTGTAGATTGTAGATTTACGATTTATGATTGTTGATTTTAGATTTACGATTTATGATTGTAGATTGTAGATTTTAGATTGTGATTGTGATTGTGATTGGGTATAAAAAACGGATTTGAGGGATTGTTGATTTATGATTTACGATTGTTGATTTATGATTGTTGGTTATACCTACAATTTTCCCCCGCCCAAAAGAGAATCGTTAATCAACAATCGTAAATTGCTTTAGTTTTCCCAACCACCGCCGAGGGCTTTGTAAAGGTTGACAACGGCGATCAGTTCGTCGCGGACGGCATTGTTGAGGCCGATCTGGGCATCGAAATAACCACGCTGGGCGTCGAGCACGTCGATGTAGCCGATGACACCGTTGATGTATTGCAGGTTGGCCAGTTGCAGGTAGGAACGGGCAGCCTCTTCCAGATTGGCACGCGACTGCCGGATTTCCTCGATCTTACGGCTGGATACCAGCGCATTGTTTACTTCTTTAAAAGCCGTGAGTACGACCTGCTGATAGGCATAGCCTTCCTGCTCGGCCACCGCCTGAGCCGCTTTGTACTGGGCCCGGTTTTTACCCATATTGAGCAGGGGAGCCGCTAATTGTCCGCCCAGGAAAAAGAAAGGCGTCTGGAAGAAGTTCTCCCAGTGGTTATTTTCCAAGCCATACTGGGCCGACAGGGTCAGTTTGGGAAACATATTGGTGTAAGCCATCCCTCTTTTGGCAACAGCCGCTTTGAGCCGGTATTCGGCCTGACGGATATCCGGACGGCGCTCGAGCAAAGCAGAAGGAACCCCTACAGGCAGCAACCGGGGCAATCCCTGCTGACGGATGCCCTCTCCCCGGCTGACCGTGCCGGGGTATTGCCCCGTAAGCAGGCAGATATCGTTTTCTTTCAGTTTGATTTTCCGTTCCAAATCGGGCACCAGGGTGGCCGCACGCGCCAATTCCACCTGAGCCTGGCGCAAGGAGGTTTCGGAGGTCAATCCTCCCTCATAGCGCAGTTTGGCCAGGTGTACCCCTTCCTCACGGGCTGCCAGAGTACGGCGTACGATTTTGAGTTCTTCGTCCAAAGCGCTCAATTCGAAATAAGCCTGGGCCACCTGGGCGATAATGGTCATCTGCAGGGCACGACGGCCTTCAACGGTTTGCAGGTATTGCGCTATCGCTGCCTGGTTTCCCCAACGTAAACGTCCCCATAAGTCGGCTTCCCAGGATAACATTCCTTTGATTTCAAAAATATTCTCGGGCGTATAGTCGTAATCCCGCTGCCCGCCGGCCTTTGCGTCGACCCGCGGAAAAATATCCGCTTTGGCTATCCGCCTGGAGGCTTCGGTTTCCCTGACACGGGCAACCGCGATCTGCATGTCTTTGTTGTAAACCAACGCCTGCCGGATCAATCCCTGTAAGACTGTATCGGTGTATAAGTCCCACCATTTTAAATCACTTACCGAAGCCGAATCAGCTTTCACCCCGGCTTCGATCCGGTCCGGCAATCCCAGTTCCGGACGGGTATATTCTTTCCCGATTTTGCAGGAAGTCAGCGCGACTCCCGATAACAAAACGATCATTATAAATTTACACATCATAATTCCCCTTTATTTCCCGCATATCCTGCGGTTTTATCAGATAAACATTGCATTCCCGGCACAGAGCAAGAATCTTTCCCCGTGCTATTTTTTAAGCCAACTTTTTACTTTGTTCTCACATCTTTCTTTCAGGCCGAGACGACGGATTTTACGCCCCATTTTTTCCTTTGCCCGGTTGATGAGATAAAAGAAGAACGGCACCATGACAATCCCGACCGTAATTGCGGCCAACATCCCGAAGAATACGCCCGTGCCTATGGAATGGCGGCTGGCAGAACCCGGCCCGGAAGCCAATACCAACGGCAACATCCCCAATACAAAGGCCAGTGAAGTCATCAGGATCGGGCGAAACCGCAAGCTGGCGGCCGTCAGGGCTGCCTGCAAGGCATCGACGCCACGCTGCACTTCAACCTGGGCGAATTCGACAATCAATATCGCATTTTTAGCCGCCAGTCCGATCAGGGTTACGAGTCCGATCTGGAAATAAACATCGTTTTCCAAACCGAACACCCAAATTCCCAGATAGGCTCCCAATGCAGCCACAGGCAGTGACAACAATACGGCCACCGGCACCAGCCAGCTTTCATACAACGCAGCCAGAAACAGGAATACGAATACGAACACCAGCAGCATAATGAGCCCCATCTGTCCCTCGGCTTTTTTCTCCTGGTAAGAGAGTCCGCTCCACTCCACCCCAATCTCTTCGGGCAGGTATTTTTTAGCCACATCTTCGAGGATACGCATCGCTTCGCCCGAACTATATCCGGGGGCCGTGTTGCCGCGGATGACAGCCGTAGAGAACATATTGAAACGCCTCATGCTTCCCGGTCCGGTGGTGTATTCGGCCGTTCCCAAAGCCGTAAGCGGCACCATTTCGCCCGAAGCCGCACGCACGAAAAAGAGGTTAATGTCGTCAGCATGCATCCGGTAGGGGGCTTCTGCCTGTATATATACGCGGTAGATGCGGTTGAACATATTGAAGTCGTTGACATATACCGATCCCGTATAAGCCTTCATGGTCGAGAATATATCGGCCATCGGGATGCCCAGGAATTTGGCCTTGTCGCGGTCGACATCGAAATAGAGTTGGGGTATTTCAGCCTGTAAGGAGGAAGAAAGCCCCGTCAACGCCTTTTCTTTGCCGGCATACATCATAAAGGTGTCGACAGCCGTCACCAATTGTTCGAACGAAGCGCCGCCACGGGCTTCCAATTGCAACTCGAATCCTCCTGCCGTTCCCAGTCCCGGAATTACAGGCGGCTTGGACAAATATACCTTTGCCTCGGGATAGTGGTAGAATTCTTCGCGTACGTCGGTCATTACATCTTCTACCCCCATACGTCCCCCCTTGCGTTTTTCCCAGGGCTTGAGTATCACGGTCAGTTCGGAGCGGGCCTGGTTTGTCCCGACACGCGGACTGGAACCGGTTACATTCAACACATAGTCGACAGCCGGATGCCCCTGCAGGTAGGTTATCGCCCGGTCGGTGACCGCACGTGTGCGCTCGAGGGTAGCCCCTTCGGGCAATTCGAGTTCTACCTTGAAATAACCCTGGTCTTCTTCCGGAATAAAACTTCCGGGAACGACACGGTTCAGGACAAAGATCAGCACCAACACCATCCCGAAACCTGCCAGTACACGGCGCGAATTACGGGCAGCCTTTTCCACCAATCCCGTGTATTTGTGATTGCCTTTGGCCAGCCATTCGTTGATTTTGCGGAAAAACCGGTTTTTATCACCTCTGGCAGGCCGCAGCAGGATGGCACACATAGCAGGACTCAATGTCAAAGCCACGACCAGCGAAATCAGTACCGACACTACGATCGTCACGGCAAACTGGCGATAGAGCATACCTGTGATGCCCCCGAGAAAACTTACCGGTACAAACACAGCCGCCAGTACGAGGGAGGTGGCTACCAGTGCCCCCGTCAGTCCGTGCATGGCTTTTTTGGTGGCTTCATAGGGGGATAGTCCCTCTTTTTCCATATAGCTTTCGACAGCTTCCACAACCACAATCGCATCGTCGACCACAATACCGATGGCCAGGACCAATCCCAGCAAAGTCAGCATGTTCAGAGAAAAGCCCAGCACCAGCATCACCCCGAACGTACCGATCAGCGAAATCGGAACCGCTACCAGGGGCACCAATGATGCACGCCAGTTTTGTAACGACAGGAACACCACCAGGATAACGAGCACAAGGGCTTCGAATAAAGTTTTATATACCTCGTGTATGGATTCTGCGATATAGGTGGTGATGTCGAAAGGGATATCGTAGCTTAATCCTTCCGGAAAATCTTTGCTGATGCCTTTCATGGCCTCTTTGACATCATCGGCCACCTGCATGGCATTTGCCCCGGGCAACATATAAATTCCGAGCACGGCCGCATTTTCCCCGTTCACACCGCTTTCCGTAGCATAGGAAGAAGCCTCCAGAGACACGCGCGCCACATCGCGCATACGTATCACCGAACCGTCCGGATTGGCCCGCCCGACAATTTCCTCGAACTCCTGCACCGTCGACAAACGGCCCTGGGTTGTAATGGGGATGGTGATATCGGAACCGGTGATGGGCTGTTGGCCCAGCACCCCGGCAGCCGACTCGCGGTTTTGGTCTTTCAAGGCATTCTGCAAATCTTTCACCGTCAGTCCGAAATTCGCCAGACGGTCGGGCATCACCCAAATACACATCCCATAGTAGCGGCTGCCTATGTTGGACACCCGTCCCACTCCCGGAATACGCCGGAGTATGTCGAGCACGTTGATTGTCGCAAAATTACTCAGGTAGATTTCATCGAAACGTTCGTCGGACGATTTCAGGGCGATGGTCATCAACTGGCTGGCCGATTGTTTTTCGACTTTGATACCGTTTTGAATCACCTCGGCCGGCAGGCGCGATTCGGCCAGTTTCACCCGGTTTTGCACTTCTACGGCCGATAATTCGGGGTTGGCTGAAATATCGAACGTAATATCTATTGTCAGACCGCCGGAATTATTACTGCTCGATTCCATATACAACATCCCCGGCGTACCGTTGAGTTCCTGTTCGATAGGCGTGGCAACGGCCTGTGAAACGGTCAGCGCACTGGCCCCGGGATAGGAAGCCGATACTTTCACCACCGGAGGGGTGATCTGAGGATATTGGTCTATCGGCAACAGAAACAAACCGATAAACCCGACAATGACGATCAATATGGATAATACCGCCGAAAAAATCGGACGGTCGATAAAGAATGTAGGCTTCATCGGCTACCTCCTTCTTCTTTTCTCACGACTGCCGCCACAGCGACCGAATCTTTTTTCTCACCGGGAACCGTCGCTTCCTCCTGAATAACCAATACACCCGGAGCCAGCTTATGGTAGCCTTCGGTGATAATCGTCTCGCCCAATCCCAATCCTCGTTCTACAACGATACGGTTGCCCACTTCCGGCCCCGTTTCGATAAAACGTTTTTCGGTTGTGCTATCGCGGCGAACGACATATACGTAGGCTCCCCCTTTTTCAATCACAACGGCTTTGGCAGGCACCACAACCGCATTTTCCCTTACGTCGAGCAGCAATTTCACTTTTGTGAACTGCCCCGGCAATAATTTCCGCTCGGGATTTCCCAGTTCGGCACGTACGCTGAACGTACCCGTTTTCGGGTCGACCTGGGGCTCGGCAAAATCAACCCATCCCCGGATCGGGTAGATGGAATTGTCGGCCAGGGTTACCGTAATATTCGGTTGCCAGGAGCGGGAAGTGTCCCGCTCACCCAATTTCACATTCCGTTGCAGGCTACGGAGATAGTCCTGGGCGGTAAGGCTGAAATCCACCAATACGGTATCGCTGTCGACCACCGTTGCCAACAATGATTTGGCTCCCGGTCCGACCAAGGTACCGACATCGACGTAACGCTCGCTGATGTAGCCTGTAATCGGCGACTTAACTGTTGTATAACCCAATTCCAGATTTGCCTGAGCCAAATCGGCCCGGCTCATGGCAACACTTGCCTTTGCACTTTCATAAGCGGCAACGGCATTGTCCAAATCCAACTGGCTGGCTGCCTTCTGCTCATAAAGGGGGCGCAGGCGCTCTACATCCCTGGCGGTTTTCGCTTCCTGTGCCAAATCTTTTTTCAGTTGGGCATCGGCCTTGTCGGCCCGGGCCTTATACTGGGCACGGTTAATAATAAATAAGGGCTGGTCGCGGTGTACCCGTTTCCCTTCCTCGAAAAGCATATTCTCCAAATAGCCTTCGACCCGGGCACGCACTTCCACAAACCGCTTGGCGCGGATACGTCCCACATATTCCCCATAAATTTCCATATTGTCCGTCCCCACTTTCTCCATTTTCACCACGACCTTTTCCGGTTCTTTTTCTTTTTTACATCCTCCTAACAAAAGGGCAGTCATCCCCACTGCCACAATCATATACTTTCTGTTCATATACCTTTTATTGTTTAATTCCTTATCTTTTGAAAATAATATGCCAAAATGGAGCTGCGAAGATAATATACTTATTTCAAGCAGATTAAATATATTTAGTTATTTCATGTTATAATGGCAACTGTAGAAAAATTCCCCACAGATGTGGATTTTTTCTTAAAAAAAGAACCTGTATAATTGCAGATTGACGATTTTAGATTATACTCACAATCCTTCCCTGCAAAAAAGGAATCGTAAATTTACAATTTATCTAAGGGAATATCAAAATTATATCTACCGGAAATCAATACGGACAAGTCTGTTTTGCCGGACTCCGACTTACCGATAAAATATTTTTCCAGTTGTGTATGACCAGATTGAAAGATACGATATTAGCTATAAAGAATGTCAATAACCAGGCTGACCGGATCATAGCTGAAATCTGGACATCTGCCTCATCCTCAAAAATAGAAGAAAACATATAAAATATTACGGAAGACAAAGCCAATGATATGACAAAAAGATAGGCTATAAGATAAGTGAGTCCCTGCAATTTACCGCCTCCAGTCCGGAGCATCCTTTGGGATTTGGCGGACAGGATGGCCTGTTTTAAGCTGATTCTCTGCAACACCCATCCTATCACGATAAGCCCCTGGGGTATATACCAATATTCGGTGTTTATGTATATGTATTCCACAGGAATAAATACCCCGATACCCCACCAGATATATACAAGTATATGCAGCAATATCCCGATGTAAATATGTACCGCTTTCTCTTCGGGACTTATCCGCCGCCCCCTCGCTAACATCCAAACCCGCCATCCATATATCAAAAGCGTAAACAAACCGATTACAGCCACAATTGGAGTTAAGGATACGGCACGCGTAAGCCATTCGGTTGTTTCATTGACATCTGTGCGCAAGCGCACCAGATCCCATAAAACAAATTCGATTACGCTAATGCCCCCCAGAATCCAACCCAACCCCATACCTTTTATGGTTTTTCCCATAACTATATTACGTTTCTATTTCAGCACGTATTTATTCTCAAATGCCGGTACTTCATTTTATACGCCGGAAATACCATTTGCACATATCCGGAACCTACTGCATATAATGCTAAACAACTTTAAAGGTCATATAAATTGTAAATTTTAGATTGTAAATTTTAAATTACCTGACAACCTGATTCGTTATCAATTCTTTCAGTCCCAAATCGTCAATTTAAAATCTGCAATTAAAACGTTCGTTTTTATTGTGAAAATAATACGCGATACATCGAAATAAGTAAAACGAATGAAAAATACTGATTACAAATATTTTGATTTCTTTAGCTTTTGTTTATTTTTGTGAAATTGACTTAGGGGTGTGTGTCTGATAAAAACGAACGTTTTAACCAGCCAGGACGACACTGAAAAACAATTCTCCGGCGTTCCTATCCCAATGGGAATGAGTACAAAACAGGGGTCTGTCCATGTTCGTATTGCAGCCTGTTTCTTTTTTCCTATCTTTGCCGGACTTTTGATTTTAGATTTTACATTATGATTTCAGTAGACGGACTTACAGTAGAATTCGGGGACAGAGCCCTTTTTAAAGATATTTCATTTCAGATTAACGAGAAAGACCGTATCGCCCTTATGGGCAAGAACGGAGCAGGAAAATCGACCTTACTGAAAATTCTGGCAGGGGCCCGGAAGCCTACCCGCGGGAATGTGACTGCCCCCAAAGACACTGTAATCGCCTACCTGCCGCAACACCTGATGACGGAAGACGGACGGACCGTGTATGAAGAAGCCTCCCAGGCTTTTTCCCACCTGTTTGAAATGGAAAAAAGAATCGAGGACCTGAACCGCCAATTGACGGAAAGGACAGATTACGATTCGCCGGAATACTACAAACTGATCGAAGAAGTTTCGGCCCTCAGTGAAAAATTCTACAGTATCGACCTCACCCATTTTGAAGCGGACGTAGAAAAGACATTGCTGGGCCTGGGCTTTAAACGCGAAGACCTGCATAAGCAAACCCGTGATTTCAGCGGCGGTTGGCGCATGCGTATCGAACTGGCCAAAATGTTGCTGAAAAATCCGGATGTCCTGCTGCTTGACGAGCCCACTAATCACCTGGATATCGATTCGATCCAATGGCTGGAAGATTTCCTGATAAACAACGGGAAAGCTGTTGTTGTGATCTCTCACGACAAGACATTTATTGATAATATCACGACCCGCACAATAGAGGTGACGATGGGAAGGATTTACGATTATAAAGTAAATTACTCCAAATACCTGGAACTGCGTAAAGACCGCCGGGCACAACAGCAAAAAGCCTACGACGAACAACAGAAAATGATTGCCGAAACCAAAGAATTTATCGAACGGTTTAAAGGCACGTATTCCAAAACCCTGCAAGTACAATCGCGGGTGAAGATGCTCGAAAAACTGGAAATCCTGGAAGTAGACGAAGAGGATACATCGGCTTTACGCCTGAAATTTCCTCCTTCCCCCCGTTCGGGCAGCTATCCGGTGATTGCAGAAGATTTGTCGAAGCATTACGGCGATTATGAGGTGTTCAATCACGCCGGCTTTACGATACAACGGGGGGAAAAAGTAGCTTTTGTGGGACGTAACGGAGAAGGAAAATCCACTTTGGTGAAATGTATTATGGGAGAAATCACTGATTACACAGGCAAACTGACACTCGGCCACAATGCCCAGATCGGATATTTTGCCCAAAATGCAGCTTCGCTGATGGATGAAGACCTTACTGTTTTTCAGACGGTTGACGACGTGACCCCTCTGGAATTGAAAAGCAATACCAAAAATTTACTGGGGGCTTTTATGTTCAGCGGGGACGATATCGACAAAAAAGTAAAAGTGTTGTCGGGAGGAGAGCGTACCCGGCTGGCTATGATCAAATTGCTGTTGCAGCCGGTGAATTTGCTGATCCTCGACGAGCCTACCAACCACCTCGATCTGAAAACCAAGGATATACTGAAAAATGCCTTGCTGGACTTCGACGGCACGGTGATTGTCGTCTCACACGACCGCGATTTTCTCAACGGCCTGGTGACAAAGGTATATGAATTCGGCAACCGGAAAGTAACCGAACACCTGGAAGATATCAACGGCTTCCTCCGGAAGAAAAAAATGGAAAATCTACGGGAGATCGAACGGCAATCCAAATAGGTTATAAAATTATTTATTTCAGCGGTAGCTGTATATTTTGATTTTCAATTACTTTTTCCGAAAGCAAGCAACAGATTTCTGAAAAGAATATCCGTGAAACCGGTTCCTTTATCCGACAAACCAGAACCTCTTCACGATTTTATTTATAACGGCCGGGGCTGTATTCCGATAGCGGAAATACGATCCCGGCCGCTTGTTATAAACCGGTTTATCCATAAACTTTTCAGTCCGGTTTCCGTATAGTTTTCACACAAGGACCTTGTCCGGATTTACAGAAAAGAACAAAACAAGTACGCTGACTTATTCAGCTTTACGTTCGGGCTCTGTAATCTGCTCAAATAATTATAGTTACGATGTAGCGATGTAGCGAACAAATACTAATGAAGCACTTATATCATGAGAAACACATTTTTCTTCTGCCTGATTTATATGGGTTTGCTGATCCCCGCAAAAGCACAGCACTACACGACGCTGAATTTAGAACAGCAACTGCCGACAGAAGACGGCTGGTGGCGTCTTTTCAGCGACCCGACCCTCGACAGCCTGATCCGGAAAGCCACCCGCAACAATTACAATCTGCAAAATACGCTGCGCAATATCGATATTGCCAAAAAACGAACCCGGGTACAACAGAGCGCCTGGTTTCCGGAATTAAGCGCCACAGCATCCTATAGCCCCGAAAAAAACAGCCTCGGCATAGAGCACATCAATGAACGGAATTACACCGGCCAGGCCCAGCTTGAAATGAACTGGGAAATCGATGTTTTCGGGAGTATACGCAAAAATGTAAAGTCGCAAAAAGAATATTACTATGCCTCGAAAGAAAATTACCGTGCCGCCCTGGTATCTCTTACAGCCCAGCTTGCCTCGTCGTATATCAATTTACGCAATTATCAGGCCAAATGGCAGGTGGCCCGCCAGAACCTAGAATCCCAAAAAGAGATTCTCGATCTGACCGAAACCCGCTTTAAAACCGGACTGACCTCACAACTCGATTTTTCCCAGGCCAAAAGCCTTTATTTGCAAACAGCCTCCCTGATCCCGGCAATCGAATCGACGATTACGAATCAGATCAACACCATTTGTATCCTTACCGGAGAATATAACGACAGTTTACGACAGGCACTCCGGGCCATAGCCCCCCTTCCGGATAACCAAAACATCCTGATCACGGGCATTCCAGCCAATCTTATCCGCCGCCGTCCAGACGTAAAAGCAGCCGAGAATACGATGGACGCACTCTCGGCAGCCGTCGGTGCCAGCCGGGCCGATTGGTTCCCCAAATTTTATGTCACCGGAAGTTTCGGATACGGTTCGGATAAGTTCAAGCAATTTTTCCGCAGAGAGAATATGGACTGGCAAATCAGTCCCAGTATGAAATGGACTTTTTTCAGCGGACGGCAACTGAACGAAACGACCCGCATTGCCCAATTGCAGCTAGAACAAGGCATCAATGATTATAACAACACCCTGCTCACCGCTTTGCAGGAAGTGGACGACGCCCTTTATTCCTATGCCAAAGCCCAGGAGCAATTGTCGGCCGACCGCCAGGCCTATGAACAGGCACAGGAAACCCTGAACCTGGCCCTCACTCTCTATAAGCAAGGCCTATCCGACTACCAAAACGTGCTCGATTCACAAAAGGATGTACTGAATTACCAGAATACCCTGGTCGGTGCCCAAGCCACTACCTTGCTTTATCTGATCCAACTGTATAAGGCCCTGGGAGGCGGTTGGGAAAACTAAAACAATTGACGATTTACGATTCTCTTTCGGGCAGGGGAGAATTGTGGACATAATCAACAATCTAAAATCTAAAATTCGACACAGCAGCCTCACGTTATCAATGAATAATGCAAAACCCGGAAAACGACAGGACAAAGCCGCATAAGGGGAATGCTTCCGGAATATCATCTGTCTATCCACGCTTTAAATAAAGCGACCCGCTCCCGGCTAACCAATATATTCTCTTTTTTATCCCATCCGTAAAGTATTATTTTCAAACGGTTGGAAGAATAATTTATGATATCCCCGATTGAATTATAAGCAATAATAAAGTTTCTGTTTACCCTGAAAAACAAAGCGGGATCGACAAGCTGCCCGATTTTGTCCAGTGAATAATCTACAGGATGATTTTTACCGGTGTCATCAAAAATAAAAGTGGAACGCTCCGCTATATAAAAACATCTGATTGCAGATACAGGAACTGACCTGTAATGTTCCCCTATTTTTACCATAAAACGTTCTTTACGTACCGGATACAATTCTTTAATTATTGCTTCAAGCCGCGTATATCCCATATTTAACCGATGGATCGCATTAAATTTGTCAACCGCTTTTTTTAATTCTTCCAATCCTACCGGCTTAAGGAGATAATCCACACTGTTGACCTTAAATGCTTTCAAGGCATATTCGTCATAGGCCGTTGTAAATATTACCGGAATTTTTATTTCAAGCAGGTCAAATACCTCAAAAGAAATACCATCTTCCAGTTGTATATCCATAAATACCAAATCGGGAGGCGTATTAACCGAAAACCAATTTACAACCTGCTCAACAGACGAGAGGACACCGATAATCACAATTGCCGGATCGACTTCTTCCAATAAGCGGACCAGTTTCCGCACAGCGGGCTGCTCATCTTCTACAATCAATACTTTCATAATTCAATTATTTTCAAGAGGCAGTTTGACAATGAAACGACTATTTTCCTGATTAATGACGATTTCTTTACCCATGACCAATTTTATCCTTTCCCGAAGATTTGCTAATCCTATACCCGAAGGACGGCACAATACAGTTTTGCTATTCATTGTATTGGCAACTACAATATACCTCCCTTCACGATAAATACTTATTTCCAAAGGCCGGGCTTGCGAAGCGATGTTGTGCTTTAACGCATTTTCAACCAATATCTGCAAGGATATGGGGATTATTTTAAATTTTTCCGGATTTTCTATCCTGACCTCCAACGTTATCTTCTCCCCGTCACGCTCTTTTCGTAAACCAAAATAATTTTTTACGAACTCAATTTCCACATCCAGAGGTACCCAATCTACATTTTCATTTTCAAGTATATAACGATAAACAGAAGCTAATTTCTGAATACAAATATCTGTTTTCCGGGCATCTTCATACACCATTTCAGAAAATGTATTCAAACTGTTAAACAAGAAATGGGGATTGACCTGAGCTTTTAAATTTCCATATCTGAATCTTAAATTCTCCTCCCTCAATTTCTGTTCCCGGTTAATGGACTGACGCCATATCTCGTAGAAAAATATAACCGATGCCACAAAGATTCCGATAAAAAGAGACGAGAATGTCCCCGGAATATCCTTATAGAGTAAATTTTCCACAAAATTACGGGTATCCCATCCCTTAAGCAGAAACAATACATAATCACTTAAACTGAAAATAAACAAAGAAACAACAACTGCCGACAACACAAAAAATACAAATGAAGGAATCAGTTTCTTTTTTAATTCGCTGACCGGCTTCTTTATATTATCGGCCTGTATTTTAAAAAACAGGCTTACGATGAATAAAACGGTAAATATATTGGATACCGTCATTACGATGACAGATATATCGAAAATATCAGTTCCTTCGCCTCGTTTTATAAACCATGTATAAATGATACTAAACAGTAGTACTGCTATAATCATCTTTATTTTTCTGTATTTTCCGGACATAGACACGTTTTATATTACACTCCTATAGCCTTACCTGATGCCAAAAAGCCCCCAATACTCATAAATAAAATCAGCGATATAAATATAGCGGAAATAATCGTAATATATTTCCGTTCAAATTTATACCAAAGCGATATAATTCCCGAGAAAAGAACAGTGTATAACAAGGCTTCGGGAATAGCACCCAAATGGTAAGATACCGGCAGTAGCGTATAAATATATCCGTCAAAAGAGCCGGGGGCAGGTCCGATTGTAGAAATAAAAGAAAATCCTAAAACCAACCAGGCTAATTTTATAAAACCCTTTTTTTCAAAGATAAAGCCGCGCACCGGCAATAACACCAACGCAATTATTATGCCTCTGAATAATTGAAATGAAGGCCCTAGCATAACCCAAGGAGACTCCACCGGCTTCATCATTGATGATAAATATTCCGAGGAAAAATGTGTTTTATAATCCAGGAAAAACAGTGCCAATATGCCTGCTGTAAAATAAGCGATAAAATGTGCCGCACATACCTTCCAAATAAAATTCATCTGCAAAGCCGTTACTTTTTTCATGTCTTTCATTTTTAATGTTATACCTCAATTTACCAATCCGACCTGCAGTCGGACGGATTTCTGAAGTAAAATAAAAGTATGAAGAACACACGGACAAATAATAATTGCAGAGTTGTCGTTTCAGATAACCAAGTTGTTATTTCACACCTCCCAATTGTATAAGAACAACCTATTTGGGATTATGAAGGAGGAGCGTGTACCGACGCTCCTCCTTATGATGTCAGCGTTTAACGGCGAAATATATAAGTTATACCGCCTAACAAGAGCAGGGTCAATATTACTGCCCAGAGATTTAACCGGCGGGATTCGGCTGTCAGGATATAATCGGCCGGCAGAAAGCGATAGGCATTCAGTTGCCAGGTCAATTTGTCGTTTTCACAATGCGGCGCATTGGTTGAAACAACTTTACCCGGCATGACCAATTCGTATTTGATATGGGGTTCGAACAATTCGAGTACGGCCGATTCAGCATCAGAAAGGGAATCGAGTACCCGCTGATTTTTCCGGTATTCTTCCGAAAAATAACCGGTCCGGAAATATTGATCCAGGAAAGGAGCCAAATTATCCGACCAAAAATCAGATTTATCCTTATTGAGGATAAAAATAGAATCCTGGGCCTGGGACAAACGGCCGCTCCAGAGATTGTCAGGCCTGGAGGCCAGGAAATCCTGAATCACCGAATACTGCATGACAAACAAAGATTTCTTTCCCCAGGTTTCAGCTTTTTCCTGTATCTGTTCCAGGTATTCATACATTTCATAACCATTCATCCCCTGACAGGCAGCAGGATCCCCCTGAAACCAGAGTATCTGCTCTTCGGGTGTCAGGTATTCTCCTAAGGGGACAGGCAGATCCTGCGATGGATAACGGGTATATTTCTCTGAAAAAGTATAGTAGGTATAAAACCACCTGAAAGATTTATTCCATGTGATTTCCGGTTTTATGTTTTTCCATGAACTGTGGTCAAACCGGAAGTTACGGTTCATTTCTTCAACCGAAGCATAGTGACAGGTGGCCACAACTGCCGAAGCAGCTGCAGGATTCTTTAAATGCTGCAATGGCCAAGGCTGTAATCCGCCGCTTACCGAATCATACACCGAGACCTGCCAACCGTCATCCAGGCGGACGGGGAAGGGATTGCGGGCCGTGTCTCCCGCTAAGAAGGCAGAGTCTTTCGTCGTTAACCGGAACTGCCGGAAACAGGAACCGTCCGGGTTTATCCGGGTCAGCATTTCGTAATGTTTGTCACAAGAGCATAATAAAAGAACTAAAAACAGATTGATTATAAAGATACTATTTTTCATGGCTTTGTTTTTTTAAGTTTGACATCCGGGAACTGAGATAAAATTCTTCCCGCTGTTGTTTTCTGGCTTCCTGCGCCTGCCGGAAAGCGGCATATTGCTTTATCTTTTCCGGTATCGGGGAAGCAGGATCGATAAAGCGGTCCAGTTGTCCGGTTATATCGGCATACGCAGCCTCACGAAGAACCGGAAAGGGTTTCGTTAATTCATAAACGAATAAACCGATCACCATGGCTGCCGCCACTCCGGACAGCATACGGATGATGCTCAACCGGCTGCCGGCTGCCGCATGCTCCGGCAAACGGGTAGCGATATGCTCCATAATCTGCCGGGAGAGTTTTTCCGGGTGTTCCAGGACAGGTTGCATCTCCCTGATTTTTCCGATCGTCCGATCGTATTGTTTATCTGTATTTTCCATTTGCTTTTTATAAGATTTTACTGATTCGTTGACGAATATATTTTCTGGCCAGATATAAATTACTTTTAATTTTTGCACTGCTCATCCCGGTGATTAATTTAATTTCTTCCGGATCTATTCCTTCCAGATCCCAAAGTGTAAACACCAGTTTTTGCTTGGGTGTCAGTTCCCCGGTCAGCCGGGTGATACGAGTTATCAGTTCCTGATTTTCCAAATTTTGTCCGGTATCTTCTTCTACCGGAACTTCCATCGCCTTTTCCTGCTGTTCCGCAGCTATCAAACCGGCTTGCCGTCGCTGCTGCCGCATTTGATCGTAACACAAATTTACCGTTATCTTATACAACCAGGTCGTAAACTTCACCTGCGGCTTAAATTGCGCCAGATGCGTCCAGGCCCGGATAAACACTTCCTGTGTTGCATCCCGGGCTTCTTCAGTATTACAGAGCAGGCGGAAAGCAAGCCTGAAGACATAATATTGATATTCGGTAACCAACCGGCCGAAAGCCGCTGTGTCGTTCCCCACGCTTTGCCTGATTAACTGTTGTTCGCGCTCCTGATTCATGTTTTATTATCAATGATTCACAAATGTAACGTCCGAATCGGCGATAAGTCGAAAAAAAAGACAGATTTTATAAAATAATCACAGAAAAGCACCCGCCACATCCGGATCATTTCAGTCCCGGGGTATGATTCATAACTGAACATTCTAAAGCCGGATGACGTATATGAGGGCAAAAACTTATATGATGAAAGCCTATATCTTAATCGCAATTTTTTTCTGTCTGGCGGCAGGATGTCACACTAAAAAAGAAGGACGGGAACAAATGCCGTTACCGGAAATCCCGGTAAATACTCCCCAAACCCGTAATGTTGTGTACAGCTACGAATATCCGGCCTATCTCGAAGCGGAGCAAACAGTAAACCTTGTAGCCCGGGTTTCCGGTTTTCTCGAAAGAGTCGGTTACACTCCCGGCCAGGAAGTCAAAGCGGGGCAAACCCTTTTCATCATTGAACCCAAACCCTACGAGGATCAGGTGAATGCAGCCTTAGCAGGGGTGAATACCGCCGAGTCCCAACTGGCATATGCCAAGGCCTCGTTTGAAAAGATGAAGGAGGCCGTACGTACCAAAGCGGTCAGCGAGATCGATTACCTGCAATCGGAATCTTCTTATAACTCGGCCCTCGCGGATTTGCAAAATGCCAAGGCTCAGCTCAATACAGCCCGTATCAATCTCAATTACTGCTATATCAAGGCTCCTTTCGACGGGAAGGTAACCCGGAATCTGGTAGACCGTGCCAATTTTGTTGCCGGTTCGGTCAGTCCCACAACCCTCGCCACGATGTATAAGGACCGGCAAATGTACGCTTATTTCAATATGGCCTACCCGGAATACCTCAATCTGCCGGCAACCGGCACAAAGCAAGCGACGAACGATTCGCTCCGGTTTCTGACCGTCAGTGACGCCGCCAATCCGCAACACCAATGGAAAGGCCAGCTCGACTATACTTCGCCGAATGTCGACCTGCAAACAGGGACAGTCGGCGTCCGGGCCATTATAGATAATCCGGAACAACAACTGCTGAGCGGCATGTACGTCAAGATACATGTCCCCTACCGCTACGTAAGCAATGCTTTGCTTATCCCGGAAACCTCCATCGGCACAAACCAAACAGGAAGGTTTGTTTATATCCTGGGAACGGACAACCGGGTCGAGCTTAAACCCGTCACCGTCGGTGTGCTCGAACCGGACGGGATGCGCGAAATTGTCAGCGGTATACGTCCCGGCGACCGTTATATTGTGGATGCCCTTATGAGCGTACGCCCCGGCATGCAGATCAAACCTAAAAATAAATGATGTTTTAATTACAGGTTTTAAATTGTTTGTCCAACCGGTTTATTATCAGTATCATTTAATCTAAAACCGGCCATTTAAAATCTATATGCACGTTGCCCCCGATTACGGATTAACTTACGATTTTTCAATTTACACGACTCAAATTCAATAACCAGATCATGATAAGCACTTTCTTTATCAACCGCCCGATATTTGCCACCGTATTGTCGATACTGATCGTCATTGCAGGCCTTGTTTCCCTGAACAGCCTGCCTGTCGAGCAATATCCTTCCATTACCCCGCCGACCGTTGTCGTACGCGCTTCTTATCCGGGAGCTAATGCAACGACGATTGCCAATATGATCGGCACTCCCATTGAACAACAAGTCAACGGTGTCGAAGGAATGCTTTACATGTCGTCCTCATCTTCCAGCACCGGCTCTTATCAACTGACCATTACTTTCGAAGTCGGTACGGACCTCGATATGGCCACCGTCCTGGTTGAAAACCGCGTTAATATCGCTTTACCGACCTTACCGCAGGAAGTTACCAAGATCGGGGTGACGACGACCAAAGAATCGACCAATGTCGTCATGTTTATCTCCCTGACCACCAGCTCTCCCGATTACGACGCCCTTTACCTGTCGAATTATGCCGATCTGAATATCGTCAACCAGTTGGAACGGGTTAAAGGTGTGGGTAATGTCAGTCTTTTCGGTATGGGAAATTACAGTATGCGCATCTGGCTCGATCCCGATCTGCTGGCCATCCGCGGAATCACAGCCGACGATGTCCTTGCGGCCATACAGAGCCAGAATATACAGGTAGCGGCCGGAAGTGTCGGCGCCGAACCGCTGCAACACAAAGAAGCCTACCAATATACACTGGAAACCCAGGGTTTGCTCGTCAATGAAGAAGAGTTCGGTAATATCATCATTAAAGCCTTTCCCGACGGGAAATACCTTCGTATGCGGGACATTGCCGATATTGAGATCGGCCGCGAAACATACAGTACTACCGCCCAATTAAAAGGCGGTTCTGTAGCTGCACTGGCCATCTATCAGCTTCCCGGAGCAAACGCCCTCGATGTTTCCGAGCGGGTAAAAACGGAAATGAACCATCTGGCTACTTATTTCCCGCAGGGTATCGATTATAACGTCACCCTCGATACAACCGAGTTTATCCGCGCTTCCATCGCCGGTATTTACAGTACGCTTATCACGGCTTTCATACTCGTACTGCTGGTGATCCTGCTTTTCCTGCAAAACTGGCGGGCGATGCTGATTCCACTCATTGCGATCCCCGTATCTCTGGTCGGTACTTTCACATTTATGAAACTATTCGGGTTTTCCATCAATACGCTAACCCTATTCGGATTGGTACTGGCCATCGGACTGGTGGTAGACGACGCCATTATCATCGTTGAAAACAGCTACCGCCTGATCGAAACCGGGAAATACAATACCGTCAAGGAAGCCGTCAACCAGGCCATGAAAGAAGTGTCGGGCGCTGTTATCGGCATCGTGCTTGTATTGCTGGCCGTATTTATACCCACAGCTTTTATCGGAGGCATCACGGGGCAACTTTACAAGCAATTTGCCCTGACGATTGCCATATCGACGGTTATCAGCGGCTTTAACGCCCTTACCCTGAGTCCTGCACTGTGCGCTCTTTTTCTCAAGCCGAAACAACCGACCCGGTTTTTCCTGTTCAAAGCTTTCAACCGTTTTTTTGAAAAAACAACCAACGGTTACACCTGGGTCATCCGGGGCTTTATGCGTAAATCCATACTTACCCTCATCGTATTTTTCGTTATTTCTTTCTTTGCTTTCTGGGGATTCCTGAAATGGCCGCGTACTTTCCTGCCGGAAGAAGACCAGGGTTATTTCCTGGCTTTTATGCAGCTTACGGATGCCGCTTCTTCTTCACAGACCCAGACAGCCCTTGAAAAAGCCGCCGCCATCATCAACCGCATCGACGGTGTAGAAACCTATATCACGATCAACGGCTTTTCAGTCATGAGCGGTGCCAATGCCTCCAATGCAGCCACCGTTTTCGTCATGCTGAAAAACTGGGACGAACGTAAAGCCCCCGGCATGAGTGCCCAGGCTATTGTCGACAAATTCAATATGCTCGCCCATTTCGAGATACCGGAGGCCCTGACTTTCGCCGTGCTGCCGCCTTCCATCCCCGGATTAGGGGAAAGCAGCGGGTTTGAAGTGATGCTCCAGGATATCAATAATTACGGTCCGCAGGAACTCCAAAAAATGACGGATGAGCTCATGGTAGCCGCCGCACAAACCCCCGGCCTGGCTTCTGTGGAATCGATGTTCAGTGCCGATGTTCCCTTGTATTACCTCAATATCGACCGGAACAAAATAGAAATGATGCAAATCCCGATCAGCAATGTTTTCAACACGCTGACGGTGTTCCTCGGCTCTTCTTATGTCAATAATTTCGTAAAATTCGGCCGCACTTACCAGGTGAAGGTCGAAGGCGCTCCCGACAGCCGGGCCCTGATCGGGGATATCCGCCGGCTGAATGTCAGAAACGCCCAGGGCGATATGATTCCCCTTTCGGCCTTTACTACGGTAGAAAGCCGCGTCGGGGCAGAAAACCTGACCCGTTACAACACCTATACTTCGGCTCTTATCTCGGGCTCTGCCGCTTCCGGTTACAGTTCGGGAGAGGCACTGGAAATTATGGGTAATCTGATCAAAGAGAAGGCCGGCTCCTCATTCGGTTACGAATGGACGTCCATGGCCTATCAGGAAGAAAATTCCAGTTCGAGCACGAGCCTGATATTTATTCTCGCGATTCTCGTCGCCTATCTTATTCTGGCTGCCCAATATGAAAGCTGGACGAATCCGGCCGCTGTCATCATGGGACTCCCTATCGCCCTGCTGGGCGTCGTTATCGGGGTGATGGTGATGAACCTGCCTATCAGTGTATACACACAGATCGGTATCGTCCTCCTTATCGCCCTGACGGCCAAGAACGCCATCCTCATCGTCGAATTTGCCCGCGATTACCACGCCGCCGGCAAATCCATCAACGAAGCCGCACTGGAAGGGGGCCGTGTCCGCCTGCGACCGATACTGATGACCTCCTTTGCCTTTATCCTCGGTACCTTCCCGTTGGTTATCTCCTCCGGAGCCGGAGCCGCCAGCCGCATTTCCCTCGGTATCGCCGTTTTCGCCGGTATGCTTATGACCGCCCTCGTCGGTACCCTGTTTATCCCCAATTTCTACAAACTTATGCAGGAACTACAGGAAAAATTCACCCGCAACAAAAAAACGCCGCCGGACACCAATTCTGTGATCTGACCCCAGGCAGCCGGTCGCAAGATCAGCCCCACGATCACATCTAATAAACAGCCCCTCCGGTTTTTCAAACTTCCGGGGGGCTGTTCAGTTCTGACTTATATTATAAATCCACCGACTTATTTAATATTTTTATAATCATTCAGATTACAACTTATTAAATCTTTGAGATGTATAACTAATTATAAATATCGATTTATACGATAAAATATACGGTTCTTATTTCACCGTGTACTTTCGATATGTTCCAATAGTTTTTCCAGGACAGGATCGCCGCCTTTCATATATTCCGAGGCAACGAAAGGAATCTCTATATCCGGATATACCTGACCGTCCGGATTGCGGGTGTATTCATCGAGTTCTATTGTTGAGATACTTACTGTGGCGTAAGGATTACTGCTCCACGGCAGATGAGTTATTTCCCCGTATTTCAAAGCATTGTGCAAAAGCGGAACACCGGCCAATTTTGCAGAACCGTTATATTGCAAAATATTGGCAAATGTTGCGGCCTGTGATCCCGTATCTTCGCTTATTAATACGTAAATATTCATATTCTGGTATTTCTCTTTATTCAAAGGAAATGATTTAACAAAATACCGTTCAGGCAAATTAATCAATTGCCCCATCCTGTCTTCCGTAAGAAAATCGTAATCTTTAATGGTATTTGGAGACACCCGTAATCTGACATTTTTTAAATAAACAACCGTGTCCTTATTAACGAACAACGACATTAACTCATCGAAATCGCTTCCACTGCCTCCCCCATTTTTTCGTATATCAATGATCAGGTTCGGATAGCCTATTTTTTTCAAACGCTTAATAAAAGAATACAGGTCTTTAATGATACTTTTATTATACCTGAAAGCCGGAATACTGAAATATCCGGTTTTATAGTCTGCCCATATTTTCTTTTGATTTTCAGAGATTTTATTTTTTAAATAATGATCGTAAGTTATTCCTTCCGTATGAATATTCAGTATTTGATTCTGACGTTGAGTTTTAACCGTATAGCCGGGACTATAAGCATAGTGATAATAAGCCTGATAAACAATAAACGGAGAATAACGGTTCGTATACGTGTACTTTATAAATTCCTCAACAGGCGTATTATTAATCTCTAAAATACGATCTCCTTTATGGAATTTTTCATCATATGAATGATCAATGATAATGGTATCGTTTATATTAATAATATCCCAAGGCAATATCGGTATTTTATCAGAATTCGCTCTATTGTTTTTCGTGATAAACCAAGGGATTAACGGACGGAAATGAGGATCTTCAAATTTCAACCGATCAAAATAAGGTTTAAAAGCATATAATGATTCCGTTAAATTAAGCGTGTCTTTCTTCATTCTGGAAATCACTATCCTTCGGATAGAATCCCTTTCCGATATCGACAAACTCTCAAAAAGATGAGGATGTATTACATCTTTTGGAAAAGCTGTTATTACAGAATCCGGGGAAAACGGCCGGGAATAAGGATTCACCAACACCTCCGGATAAGCCTCAACAAGATCATATCCCCGGAAATCCTGCCCCATACCCCAATTAAATATCCCCAATAAAATACACGATAACCCTATTGATTTTAACATATTTCAAATAAAAATTAAATCCGGTTTTGTAATATCAATTATTCATGATCACTATCAAAAAAGTGTCGTTTCATCTAAATTATACATAGAGCATTGCTTTATATCGTTACAGTCTAAATATGAATAAAGCTCTGTTTTTCACCACAATATTTATAAAATCAGAGAGTTTAAGAATACGTATTAAAACGATTTATTGTCGTTTATCAACGAATTACTTATCTCATATCCTTTGATATTTGTTTACAAATATATAAAATTGAGAAAATAGTATTCCATTTTATTACTAATAAATAGAATATTTTGCCGATATTCAATATATGTAACGAATATTTTTGTTTATTGTATTTGTCTCTTTACATTTTTTTATATATCTTGCCTCCGTCTGTATGTCAGGTCGGTTGGACAGCCTTTGTGGTACGTCTTAAAATAGGATTCGATTTTTATGTTTAAGGATAACGATAAACCGGAAACGCCCAACCGATAAACCTTTTTGTTAAATCAAAGCAGCTCACCGGGAAGCAATCATACAAACCGATTTTAAACCTGTTGAAGCTAACATCGAAGTATTTGCGTGGCAATAAACGATCGTAAGATTGTCGGATAAATTTTTGACAGACAGATTCAGGTAAACACACCTTTGGCAATAAGGTTTAAGGCCTGGCAGAGTAACCCAAAATTTAACGTTCAGCAAGTGTTACCCCTGCTTTTGTTAAAGGTAGCGCCGCAAAATTACCGATAACCGATTTGAATTTTTCCCTGTGTTGTTCATTCGCCTTTACAGGTATTATCGGACGAATTGGAAAAATTACCACCGGGTAGTCCGGTGATGCAATTAAAACGAAATATGAAGGATCAGGTACTCATAGGGCACGATTTCAATTGTCATACGATAAATCCAGCAATTGAATGAACCCCGATAATAATTAATACAATGAAAAAATATAAGTACATCACTTTTTTAATTCTCCTATTGCTAATCGCACTTCTATTAAAAATAATCCTAAATCAGCATACCTGCGAAACGGTATACCGGATACCGATGTACGGATTTTGTTATATGTTACTCGCATTAAGTCGCATAGGCCATAAAATCAGCTTGCTGTATATCTGTACGTCGATCGCAACGTTAATTGAAGTTGTAGATTTTGCCACCGGAGGTAATTATTTACATTTAGCTGTCATTATGGGGACTCTTGTTCTAAATACGGGGATATATGTATTTATCGTTAAAAAGCTCAAACAACCTTCCACTTTATAATCCAATGTATAATATTCATCGTTTAAAGGAAATCATAGGCAAAGCGAACATGATTCAATTTTGCCTTATCGTGTTGATTGCGGTTAATCTGACAAAAGCCATTGTTCATTTACCTTTTAAAATACTCCGAATAAATGATATACAGTTTAATGAACCATTAATAAATCTGGAAAAACCCGTTTTAACCGTCGATCTGTTGTTAGACATTTTAGTATTTGCACCTATTATCGAAACAGCATTGTATCAGACACTTATTTTTAAATTTACGAAATGGTTGAATTTTAACGATATCACTATTGTACTGATTTCAGCTGTATGCTTCGGTCTGATGCATAACTATAGCCTGTTTTATATGATCAGCACCTTTTTTACGGGAAGTATTCTGATGTACACCTATATTTTAAGGGCAAAATATCGCAATAAACCGTATTGGTCTATAACCTTAGCTCATTCTACTATCAACGTTCTTGCTTTACTTATGCTATTGGTATTTGAAATATTGTAAATAATGGTCATCGGGATAAAGCAATACGACATGACGTTTTCTTATCCGATCGTACTTTGATTTTTTAACAGCAGTGAGCATTTCGATATGCCGGTTTTGTTCCTTTTGCATTCGACACGTTTTAAAAGTAAATCTATTGCACAATGTATAACATTCATCGTTTAAAAAAAATCATAGGCAAAGCGAACATGATTCAATTTTGTCTTATCGTGTTGGTTGCGGTTAATCTAACAAAAGCCATTGTTTACTTGCCCTTCAAAATGTTTCAATTAGAGGATATTCAGTTTAGAGAAGAACTAATAAATCCCGAACAACCGACCTTAACCGTTACGATATTAATATCGGCTTTGATTTTAGCACCTATTGTTGAAACGGCATTATTTCAGACACTTATTTATCAATTAAAAAAATGGTTGCATTTTAACAATATAACTATCGTCTTAATTTCATCTGTATGTTTCAGTCTGGTACATAATTTCAGCCTGCTTTATATAATCAGCACCTTTTTTATAGGAAGTATTCTGATGTACACATATATTTTAAGGTCGGAATATAACAATAAACCGTATTGGTCTATGACCTTGGCTCATTCTACTCTCAACGCTTTTGCTTTATTTATGCTATTGGTATTTGAAATATTGTAAGGCTAGCGGAGATTCATTTATTCGGACATGTTTTATCAGCAATGGTCAATTATACAAGTATACTTTTTATGAATCAACAGGAAAAAATCAAATAATTCTTTGCGTTCATTTTACACCCTTCAAATGTGCTTCGTATGCCGGGAGCATGAGTATCATATCTTTGTCTTGCCGGGCGATTTTCAATGCCTGACGGTAGCAGCGGCGAGCCGCTTTCAGTTGTTGCCGGCGTTCGTACAGTTCACCCAAGCTATCGTATAAGTTCGCAGCAGAAGGATAGTAATTCTTATAAAAACAAATGCTTTTACCCAGCTATATCCAATCTCCGTTTAATTGAAACGATAGGCGGCTATTCTCAATTCCTTATGGGATTTAAACGGTTTGGAGGGTTTCAGGTGTTTTGCCAGATATTTGTATATATCGTAGCGGATTTCGGTCGCGGTTCTGATGTCGATCCGGTCAAAAGAATGCCCGCCGGGCATATCCTGAAATATCTTGTAATCAAATTGCTTTCCTTCCGCTTTCAGGGCCCTGATCATATGTTCCACTTCGATGACATTCACATCGTCGTCATTCGTATTCGTATAGATCAATACCGGGTCTTTCAGCTTGTCGGCATGCCACACCGGAGAACGCCTTTTGTATTCTGCAATATCACCCCTGGCGCTTTTCCCGATGTCCCGCCTGAACATTTCCCGGTAACCATCTTCGGCATATCCCATCCGCATGATAACATCGCAAACAGGTACTCCCGCAAACCCACATTTATACACACCGGGATAGGTCATCAGATTCATCAGCGTAATCATTCCTCCGTGACTCCAGCCTATAATCCCAATCCGGTTTTTATCCACGAAACTATAATTTTCAACCATATATTGTCCGCTCTCGTAAACATCCTGATTTTCCAGACCACCGTAATCGATGTTTTTATACGTCCCGGCACCATACCCGGTACTTCCCCGGTATTCGGCCGCCACTACAATATACTCCTGGGCCACTAATTCCCGGACAATATGGGCATAATAGGTCGAAAAATCCGCATGTACTCCGCTATGGGCAAAAACGATCAAAGGATATTTTTTGTCCGGATCAATACTTTTCGGAACAAATACATACGCCCAGAACTTCAACGGGTTGTTCACACCCATAGCTGTGGGATTGGACGGATTGGCCTTAGGCGGACCACACAGATATACTTTATCGACATAGGCCACATCCCCCACCTTGTTATACCACAGCACATCATCCACTTTCTTCATTACTTCTTCAAAAGAACGTGAAAATCCGGTATGATCGGCATTCAATGTCCGCAACTGCTTCGCCACATCTACCTCACCGGCTTGAGCCAACACGGTAAGATGTCCGGTCCATAATAAACTTACAATAAACAAAAAACCATAATATTTCATCTGCATAATTCAAATTAAGTCCCTCGACTTATTTAATATTTTCGTAATCTGCCCGATTTCAGATGATCGACATTCTTAAAATGTATAACTAATTACGAACGATTACTTATTATAAAATACACATTTTATTATCCTTGCTTCCGGGATATCCGCGGTAATCCGTAAAACTTTCCGTCCATACCCGGCAAATTTTCAAAGCTGTACGACCGGTTCTTTTCCTTTAGCCTTGTATGCCGACCGATCTATCAGATTTACAACAAATATAAATATTTTCACGTATTTTTCAACTTTTTTAATCAATAAGTCGGCCAAATAAAAACATCACGATTTTTCTGCATGACTCTGTCACCTGATTTCCTTACTTACAGAAATATCCGCATCCGGTAAGAATCTGTCCGGATTTTGGATTCATATCTCAGCTATCCGCATTGTCATTATTTTCATGTGTAAATAAAAACCGTCAGAAAAAAAGCATGAATATCAATGCATTATCCTCCTGTTTTCAGATATATATATCCGGGAAAGAAGTTTTTTGTTCCTATTTGTGTAAATTTCCGTCCCTTTTCGTGTAATATATTTGTTGTATAATCGTCTTGTATACGATGACGGAGAAAGAGTTCAATACATCGATTTTACCGCTGACACACGACATTTTTACTTTTGCGGTACATCTGACGGGCGACCGGTCCGGAGCTGCGGATATTACCCAGGATGTGATGTATAAACTGTGGGAGATGCGCCAGGAGTTACGCAAGGTGCAAAATCCCAAAGCATGGGCTTTGAAAATCACACGCAATTTATGCCTCGACATTCTTAAAAAACAAAAACCGTTATATGATGAAGAACAGATGTACAAAAACAGTGGTTACGATCACGACCTGCTCCGGTCACTGGAAGATAAAGAAACGGCGGCATTGGTAAAGCAGATTATCGATACCCTTCCGGACAACCAGCGGGAGGTTGTCATTCTCCGGGAGATCGAAGAGATGGAATACAATGAGATTGCAGAAATCACCGGCCTCGGCCTGAACAATATACGGGTGCTGTTATCCAGGGCCCGCACCAAAATCAAAGAGATTCTGGTAAAACAATACAGTATTTCGAAATACGAATGATTATGGATAATATACAGGATATATTAAAACGATATTACCGGGGAGAGACGACCCTCGCAGAAGAAAGATACCTCAAAGAAGAGTTTCGCCGGGGCCATCTGACGGAAGAACCGGCCTTATCCACCGGTCCGGTTCAGGAGAGCCTGCCCGAAGGCTTATATGCCGGCATACGGCAAGGCATACGGAAGCGACGGCAAAAACACTTCCGGCAATTATATCTGACAGCCGGAAGCATCGCCGCTATGCTGGTACTGATTATTTTTGTCAAAGGTTCGTTTAGGCCGGCACTTCCATCCGATCTGCAAGTTACGGACAATATAAAGCGTGAGCGTTTCGAAAATGCTTTACGCACCATCGGTAATATATTGGAAGAGGATCGCCCAAATGAAAAAGTATTGTATGAAGATCATAAACTGATCATTGCCATCGAATAACAAACAATTAAATAAGGATTGCCATGAAAAAAGTATTATTTATTCTCGTTGCAGGCATGCTTCTTCCCTTTTTCAGTCATGCCCAGGTTCATAAGCTCATGTCGGCTTATGAAGGAAAAGAAGGTGTAACCATTACTCACCTGGATAAAAATTTGTACGGTCTGTATAAAAAGAAAAATCTCTCGCCGGCAGCAGAAAAGTTATTAAAAGATTTGAATGAAGTCAACATTCTTTCGTTTGATCTGGCACGCAATACAACATGGACAGCCGACGGTATTACCGGCAAATTTACCGACGAACTGAAAAAGAAGGGGTATACTCTGGTAAAAAGTGCCACCACCAACGACAGCAAACAATTTATTTATTCCAAGAATGCGGAAGATAAATTATCGGATCTGGTTGTCATCAATCAGGAAACGAAAAACAATCTGGAAATCATTGAACTACGGGGTAATATCCAGGCAGAAAATATCGCTTTGCTTTCCCGGGCTTTAAATATCAAAGGGCTCAACTCCTTGTCGGCCCTGAATCCGAACAATGAAAAATACACATCTTATCTGCAATCGTTCAATTACAACACGATGTCCTCTGAAGAGGTTAAAAAGCAGGCGGAAGAAATGAGAAAGCAAGCAGAAATCATGAGAAAAAAGGCAGAAGAAATGCGACGGAATTTCAATATGGGAACAAATTTCAACTTCAGCTTTTCGGGGGATGATTCGACTTTTTTTAACAATTTCAGGCTTGGAACTATGGATTCTATTTTCAATACCATAGGTTCGGGATTCAGCACAATGGGCAGCTTTTTCGACCAATTGGGCAGTAATATCGGAGATTTCGGAAATACGATCAGTACAATGGGCAGTTCCATACAGATTACAGAAGATAACGGTAAAACCAAAATCAAAATCAACACGAAAAATCTGGATATCATTTATATTGTCGACGGCATCAAATTTGAAGGAGAAGAGATCACCATGCCCGAACAAATCAAATACGTGAATCTGGTCAACGATAAAAAAGACAGCCGCAAATCTTACCTTATCGTCACATCCGACAGCAGATTAGGTGATTTCATTTCACTAAAAGACAATACACTACGTTTCAAATACGATAATCAGGATTTCAAATACAATCTTGCCAAATCCGACAAGCCTTTGCTATGGCTCAACGGAGCGGCAGCAGCGGATTTTTCCGGTGTCGATATCGCCAATATCCGCCAAATCCGCCCCATTACCCAAGCAGAAAAAGAAACCGGATACTATAAAAGTGCCGAAGTGTTTATTACGACAAAATAAAAAAGAGGAACGAGTTTACCCCGTTTCGGACAACACCTTCGACGTCGTATAAAACAGCAGGTTTAAAATTGTAGATTTACGATTTCAGATTAAATAAATCCGACGATGAATTCCATTATTAAGCAATTTTAAATCTGCCAGATTCACTTACTCAAAAGTCCTAAAAATGAAAAAACTCCTCTCAACAGCCATAATTATCTGCACGGTATTTGCCGCTACAGCACAAGATTATCGTTCTGTGGATTCCCTATTGTGTGAGATATACCGGAAAGACCAGCGTGTCAGAGCCAATTTCGAAACCGTATTCACAGGCAAGCTTCCACAGGACAGTGTACTTAAATTCGTACAGACAATGCACAATACCGATCAAGAAAATCAAGCCGTGATCTATAAACTTCTGGATGAACAAGGATGGCCCGACAACCTGTCACCATTAGCCAATCAAGCTATCTTTTTAGTTGTCGATCATGGAAATATTACAGATCAACAAAAGTATTTTCCCCTGATCGAGCAACAGGTAAAGAAAGGCAATCTGGACAAAAGTTCGTGTATGACATTATACGACCGCATCTTAATGCACACAGGAAAAAAACAAATTTATGGCACTCAAACTGTCAGTTATACAGATAAACAGACCGGAGATCAGGTGTTCTATCTGTGGCCGGTAGAAAATCCTTCCCGGCTAGACTCGTTACGGAAGGCGATAAACCTACCCCCGATCGAACAGTACCTGGAAGTGTTCAAGCAACGAGGCATGCATGTCATCTGGGACAAAGAACTGACAATCGACGAAATCCAGAAAAAAAAGGCAGGCTTATAAGTACATACAAATCCGGTTTTAATCGCCGGATTTTCTTTTACGATTCCCGGCAAACAGTTTCCAGACACAAACAGAACCGGATAAACATACAAATTTGCCCGGGTATACAAAGTAAACCCGGGCAAAATCCAAGCCCCTTCAGGACTCTATAAATATTCAGCCTAAATATTCTTTTCCAAAATTATTTTTTTTGTTCATCCTTCTTTTTTGTAGTAATAATAATTACACCGTTTTTTCCTTTCTCTCCATATATTTTTATAGCCGATTCATCCTTCAGTACTGTGATTGTCTGAATATTATTCGGATCGGCTATTTGGGATATATCTTTTACGGATTCCGGCTGAATAACATCGTCTATCACATAAAGCGGCTGGCTTCCGGCAGACATCATTTTCAGGATTGGCTCTCCCCTATCAGACCTAACTGTAAAACTACCCGTCACGATGATCTCATCGACTTTTCCGCTTAAAGAGAAATTAACCGGAATCATAAAATCATAAGGAACGGCTTTCCCTCTTTGCCGGGCAGGAGTCCAAGCGGGCATCATTTTCACTACCCGTAATGCTTCCTTGTCCAATAACGGATCAACGCCTGTCACTACCTGGGGGTCGATAATTTTCCCTTGCTCATTCACTCTGAAACCGACCATCACTTCTCCGGTGATACCTTTTTGCTGGGCCTCCTGCGGGTATTTTACATTTTCGAGCAGAAAAGCTTTAAGGGCTACATCTCCGCCCGGAAATTGAGGTGTACTTTCCACAACCTCCATCACTTCATCTTTTATCTTTGTCTTTTTCTTTGCAGTATAAGCAACAACTTCCACCCGGTCCAGGACTTTAGCTTCCGGTTGCAATTCAATGACCAGATCGGCCTCTTTACCGTCATCCACAAAATTGTCGGCCTTGACTTCTATAGTTCTTCTCCCGACATAACTCACAACGATTGTCTCTCCCTTATTCAATTCCAAAGTAAAATTACCTTTCTTGTCGGTAGTCGTTCCGTAGCTGGTTCCCTTTACCAAAACAATAGCACCTGTTACCGGAGTCTTACTTTCATTTAAAACTGTGCCTTTCACCTGAATTTTCTTATCTGTTTGCGGTTGCCGGGCGATCACTTCCCGGGCAACTGCCTTTTCCGGAAGCAAACGTGCTAAAGCCTGTACATTACTGGACATAACCAACAGTCCGGTGACAGGCACCAACAGAGCATATTTTAAAAGTCCCGCCCGCGATGTTTTTCTTTTATTCATCATGATAATCCGTTTTTTTAACTGTGAAACATTGAAATTATTTACGATTTGTGCTGCAGCCGATTGATGCGATAAACGCAGTAAATGATATTGATAATTTTTCCGGTTATATCCCGCCTCCATGACATCCTGATCCGCCAGAAATTCCAGATTCTGGCGAATCTCATGCCTTAACAACCACACCGCCGGATTAAACCAAAAAACAATGCATACAAACTCACTCAACAGCATATCCAGGGAATGTTTTTGGGCGACATGTGCTTTTTCATGAGCCAGAATTTCCTGCATCTCCCGAAGCGTATAATCGTCCGGATGCATAAAAATCCAATGGCAAAAAGAAAAAGGAGCAATTCCGCTACCGGGAGAAACAACGGTTGTTCCCAGACAATCCAAACGTTTCCCCAATCGGATAAAACGCCAGATATACCATAATTGCACCAACATCCGTACGCATAAAAACAAGGCCCCTGCCAGATATATTCCCCACAATATCCGTTCCCACGTCAGTACAACAGCCTGCTCCTGCGGTAACACAGAAAAAGCGATGTGCTGAATATCCATTGCATAACGAACCAGCACAACCTGCTGTTCTTCTTTTATCCAACTTGCAATATCGATAAGAGGGTAAACAAAGGATAATCCCAGAACCGTTAACAAACAAGCCCGTTTTATCCCAAGAAAAGTGTCTTTCCCGAAGACCAAACGGCAAAATAACCAAAATACCAACAATGCGATATTCACTTTCAAAATATAGACATACAAATTATCCATAATGCCTTCTTCATTTTAAATTCCGGACCTTAACCAACATTCCCGATTGTAGATTTCAGATTAAATAAATCCGCCATCGGATCCTTTTGCCAAGCAATCTAAAATTTACAATTTCTATGAATGTCATTTCAGATCGTTCCAAACCGATCTTTTTACACTCCTGTCCCGGTCCGGGATATCCTATTCCTTCTCTATTAAATCTATAATCTCTTTCAGCTCTTCAGTCGAAATCTTTTGTTTCTTCGCAAAAAATGCAACCAGCTCCTTATATGAATTGGCAAAATAGTTGCGCACGACTCCCGACATAAATTTCGTCTTATATTCGTTTTCTTCGATCAAAGGCCGATAGGCATAAGTATTGCCGTAACGCTTACTTTCCACATATCCTTTCTTTTCCAAATTCTTCACGATGGAAGCCACTGTCGTATAGGGCGGACGCGGTTCTTCCATCTGCATCAGGAAATCCTTAATTACTCCTTCTTTTACTTGCCAGATAATCAGCATAAGTTCTTCTTCCTGAAATGTCAATTTTTCCATCATCCTGATTTTTATTTACGATTATATCGCAAATCTACGAATATTTCGTAATAAAACAACTGTTAAGCGGAAAATTTTTATTTTTCTCAAAAAATACCCTGAAAAAAATTGCCTGAAAATTCCGGTTCAGGAATTCCCAGGCAATACCGATATTAAGATCAGTGAAAATTATTCAACGACAGTAATCCAACCGAATTTATCCGGTTCGTCTCCGTATTGGATGGCACGCAAACGGTGGTACAATTTTGTACTCCATTCTCCGGCTACATCCGGTTTTCCGAAACGGATGCTCTTATTGTTTTCCAGATCATCGATCTGGCTGATCGGACTGATGACAGCAGCGGTTCCACATGCTCCTGCTTCTTCAAAAGTTTCCAACTCTTCTACCGGAATATGACGGCGTTCTACTTTCAATCCCATATCTTCGGCCAACACCATCAGGCTGGCATTGGTAATGGAAGGTAAAATCGTATGGGAATACGGAGTAATATACAAACCGTTCTTTATACCGAAGAAGTTAGCCGGACCACATTCGTCGATGTATTTCTTTTCTTTCGAATCGAGGAATATAGCCGTTGAATAGCCTTTTTCATGGGCCACAACACCTGAGCGCATTCCGGCTGCGTAATTTCCTCCTACTTTGATATGCCCCGTTCCATTGGGAGCTGCACGGTCGTATTTCCGTTCCAACATCACTTTCGTCGGTTTGAAACCTTCTTTAAAATAGGGTCCTACCGGAGCAACAAACACCACAAACATATATTCTTTAGCCGGAGCAACCCCCATTTGCGGGCCTACACCGATCAAAAGCGGACGAATGTACAGGCTGGCACCTGATTCATAAGGCGGAACAAACTCTTCATTTGCCTTGATTGCTTTGACTACTGCTTCTGTAAACAATTCGACAGAAGGAGCCTGCATCATCACATAATCTGCAGAATTCTGCATCCGTTTTGCATTCTCTTCACAACGGAACAAACGGATTTTACCGTCTTTGCCTCGGAAAGCTTTCATACCTTCAAAAGCTTCCTGTCCATAGTGGAGACAAGTTGAAGCCATGTGTATACTCAACATCTCCGAATCGCTTATTTCCGGAGCGCTCCATTTGCCGTCTTTATAATAACAGCGTACATTATAATCTGTCTTAGAATAACCGAAAGACAAATCTTTCCAATTCATGTTTTTCATTGTTGTAATATTTAAATTCTAACCAGTAAAACCAATATTAATTGTAAATTGTAAATTTTAGATTGTAAATTTTAAATTGTCTGAACAAAGGGGTTCGTCGTCGGATTTATGAATCCCAAATCGTCAATCTAAAATTTACAATTTATCTATGTATTATTAAAATAATCGGCTTGCCTTTTTATTTTACCAATGTCATTTCATCGATCAGGTTTTTCGCACCGGCATATTTATCGATTACGAAAAGCACATAGCGCATATCTACATTGATACACCGTTGCAGGTTTTCCTCAAAATCGATATCTCCGGACATCGCTTCCGAGTTACCGTCGAAAGCCGCTCCGATCAGTTCGCCGTTCGCATTGATTACGGGTGAACCCGAATTACCTCCGGTAATATCATTGTCTGTAATAAAACAGGTCACGACATTGCCTTCGCCGTACTGACCGAAATCTTTTGCTTTATAAAGTTCCTTCAATCTGTCCGGTACTTCGAATTCGCCTCCTTTCGGGCCTTCCTTTTCCATCACGCCGGTCAGGGTCGTATAATAGTCATAGAACACGGCATCCCGCGGTTTGTAACTTTTTACCTTTCCATAAGTCAGACGAAGCGTTGAATTTGCATTCGGAGCCATAACTTTGTCCGGTTCCATCTGCATCAGCCCCCTCACAAACAAACGGTTGTTTTTAGCGATGCTTTCCTTCATATCGTTCATGTAGGCCGAAAGTTTGATCCACATTCCGATGTAAGAGGTACCGGCCTGATAAGCCAAATCTTTTTTCAATTTTTTACAATTCGGCTTATCGATGAATGCATCCAAAGCTTTCTCATTCATAAATACGGAGGTGTGAAGCATGTCCCGGGCAAATTCTTCATAATTTCCTTTGTATTTCTTATTGATCATTTCGATAATCTCCGGTTTCAGATCGGGGTCCACATTTTCATCGTACATTTTAAACAATGCAGCAAATAAGCGGGCATCCAGTTCGGCATTATAATCCTTAAAAAACTCCTGTGCACTTTCTTTCAGGGATTTCCGGATTTCTGCTTTTTCTTCCGCAGTAGTTTCCTTATCACACAATTTCTCAAGTTGTCCGGCAAAAGCATAAGCTGTCTTATGGGCTTCCGGTCCCCCCAGTGCTTCGAATAAATAAGTCTGAGCCTCGGCATAACTCCGGATATCCTTAAAATTTTTCTCCAACTCGGGCAATACATTACCGTATTGAGCCTTACGGGCAGGATCGGCATTTACCCAAGCTGTAAATTCCGCCTCTATCTCCTTTTTATTTCCCATCGTATTCAATTGCTCCAGCGCTTTGTTCTGTTCGTAAGAATATTTCCAGTAATTGGCACTGCTGGCATGTTTTGAAGCATACTGGATACGCGTTTTCGGACTCTTATCCATCTCTTCTTTCATGATGCGTAAAGCTTCCGTACGCACTTTATAACGAATGGCATTGGTGGCATCTATCGTATTTTGCAAGCTATAGCTGGTAGCAAAGCGGTCTGTCGATCCCGGGAAACCCATAATCATTGCAAAATCACCATCCTGAACGCCTTTCAGGGATATCGGCAAATGATGTTTCGGTTTCAAAGGAACATTATCTTTCGAATATTCCGCGGGACGACCGTCCGGACCGGTATAGATACGGAACATGGAAAAATCACAGGTGTGGCGCGGCCACATCCAGTTATCGGTATCTCCGCCGAATTTACCCATGCTCTGGGGAGGAGCACCCACTAAACGAACGTCTTTGTAAATGGTATACAAAAAGAGGAAAAACTGATTTCCTTCAAACATAGAAATTACCTGACCGCTCAAATCGGTACTGTCGGTAGCTTCTTTCACGATCACTTTGTAGATGCTATCGAGGGCAACGTCTCTTTCCATTGCGCTCATATTGTCGTTTAATACGGCATTTACCCGGTCGGTTACGTCTTCCATTCTTTCCAGGATAGAAGCAGTTATACCCGGATTGGTCAATTCGTCTTCCATTTTATAAGCCCAGAAACCATCGGATAAATAGTCGTGTTCTACCGATGAATGTGCCTGAATCGCACCAAAACCGCAATGATGGTTGGTAATCATCAGACCCTGGTCTGATACGATTTCTCCGGAACAAAAATGACGGAACGGCCGGCCGATATTTCCCAATCCGACGATTGCATCTTTAATCCCGGGCTTGTTTACAGAATAAATATCTTCGGCGCTTAATTTAAAGCCCATTTGCTGCATTTTTTCAATGTTCTGCTGTTTTAACAACGACAACAACCACATCCCCTCATCAGCCCGAACCATTGAAACCGTAAGCAACGTCAAAATAACAATCAGTAATCTTTTCATATTTCTCTTTTTTCCTGTTTTTTAATATTAATTTGTAACTTTAGCACTTATATAACTGCAAATATATAATTAAATCGTTTGAAAAAGAATTATTCCTAACGTTTTTCAAGAGATAATAAACGAAGAATAATTACAGTAGCATAAAGTTACAAATCTATAAAATCAATCGGAGAACTTTACTTATTTAAATTCCGGAAACTGAAAATTATCTTATTTTTGTATCCGATAAATGCATTCCGGCGTAGCTCAAATAAGCCTGACTTTGCATTCAGAAAACAAAATGACAGCAGAAAAACAAAACATCAGGGAAATCACGACGGAGGAGATTGCTCAATTCCTGACTTCAAAAGGAGAAAAAGCCTTCCGCGCCAAACAAATCCGGCAATGGATCTGGCAGAAAGGAGTACATAGTTTCGATGAAATGACCAATTTGCCTAAAAGCACACGGGAGTTGCTTGCCGGGCAATATATATTCGATTCTCTTACGGCCGACCGCATTCAATCGGCAACAGACGGTACGACCAAAACAGCCTGGCGCCTGCATGACGGGAATTATGTGGAAAGCGTACTGATTCCCGGCAACGACCGCTATACGGTTTGTGTATCCTCTCAGGCAGGCTGCCAATTAGGATGCAGTTTTTGTGCGACAGGTACTTTAGGCTTCAAGCGGAATCTTACTCCGGGAGAAATATTCGATCAGGTCGTTGCTGCCCGGGAAGAAGCAGAGAAACGGGAATCGCAGTTATCGAATATCGTCTTTATGGGCATGGGCGAACCTTTGATGAATTACGACAATGTACTCCGGGCTATCGACCGGATTACAGCGGAAGACGGCCTGGCCATGTCGCCTTCCCGCATTACCGTTTCCACAGCCGGTATTCCGGACAAAATCCGGCAACTGGCAGACGATGACGTACGTTTTAATCTGGCCGTTTCCTTACATTCCGCCCGTGAAGAGATCCGGAGTAAGCTTATGCCGGTAAACCGGGCTCACTCCCTGGCAGAACTGGCAGAAAGCCTGAAATATTTTACAGGCAAAACAGGCATCCGCCCCACATTCGAATATCTGTTACTGGCAGGAATAAACGATTCATTGGAGGATGCGAAGGTTTTAGCAGCTTATTGCCGTCAATTTCCCGTAAAAATCAACATTATCGAATACAATGCCGTAGAAAACTCCCCGTTTCGCCACAGCCCTGAGAAACAACGGGACATTTTTATCCGTTTTCTCGAGTCCTGTAATATGATCGTCAATATCCGCCGCAGCAAAGGAAAAGACATCGATGCCGCCTGCGGACAGTTAGCCAATAAAGCCAATAAAAAGAAATGATTATGTATATCTTATCCGCAATACTCCTGTTGCTGAATGTTTTTATCATCGCATTACTCTTGCGTAAAAAGAACGATCATGCGACAGCCGAATTGTCTTCTTTGCGGGAAGACATCGGCCGGCTGGAAAAAATCATACGGGAAGAGTGCCGCTATTTATTGGAAAACCATTCCAAAACAGCCCGCGAGAACCGCGAAGAGCTTGCGAAATCGTTAGGAGCTTTCCGAACGGAAAATGCTGAAAGCTTAAAGCATATTGCCGAACAAAATTTTCAATCACTGGAAACTGTCCGGCGGACTCTTGATTCGTCTTTCCAGGAATTCCGGAAAATATTTACTGAAAACATACAAAGTTTCAATGAACTCCAACGGGAAAAATTCGGAGAGCTGAATAAAAAACAAAGCGAACTGCTGCAATCCACGGAAAAACGCCTAGATGAAATGCGGTCGACCGTAGACGAAAAACTTCAGAAAACACTGAACGAACGTATCGGCCAATCGTTTGAAATGGTAAGCAAGCAACTCGAACATGTACAGAAAGGCTTGGGCGAGATGCAATCGCTGGCCCAGGATGTCGGGGGGCTGAAAAAAGTACTGGGAAATGTCAAAATGCGCGGTTGTATCGGGGAAGTCCAGTTGGAAATGTTGCTGGAGCAGATTCTGGCACCGGAACAATACGAAGCCAATGTAAAAACCAGAAAGGGATCGGATACGCTTGTCGAATTTGCCATTAAGTTGCCGGGTAAAGACGATAGCGGTAATTGTGTGTACCTTCCCATCGACGCCAAATTTCCCAAAGATGCATACGAGCAGCTTCAAAATGCTTACGATTCAGGAGATACGTCAGAACTGGACGCGGCTTCCCGAAACATCGAGCAAACCATAAAAGCGATGGCGAAGGACATCCATGACAAATACCTGGACCCGCCTTATACAACAGATTTCGGAATCATGTTTTTACCGTTCGAGTCTATTTACGGCGAAGTGGTCCGCCGGGCCAGCCTGTTAGAGCAGCTTCAACGCGATTATAAAGTGATTGTAACCGGTCCGACCACCCTGGCTGCCATTCTCAACAGTCTGCAAATGGGATTCCGTACGTTAGCCATCCAAAAACGGAGCAGTGAAGTCTGGAAGGTGTTGGGTGCCGTTAAAACCGAATTCGAAAAGTTCGGAGGCATGCTCGAAAAAGCCCAGAAAAATATACAAACGGCCAATAACCAGATCGAAGAAGTGATGGGCAAACGGACACGGGCTATACAACGGCATTTGCGCAATGTAGAAGCACTTCCGCAAAGCGAAAGCGAATTGCTGATACCCATCGGACAAGAGGACCTTCCGGAAGAAGAAAACTGATTCCGGACACAGGTTCTAATATAGGAAATAGCCTGCTACTCCCGCCAATATAATCAATAGTATGGGATCGACTTTTTTCAGGGAAGCCAGAAAAACTATGCCAAAAATCAACCAGCTTTTATAATCCTCAAAATTACGCCCGTTCATCAGCAACAGGGCTGCCGCAGCAATCAGGCCGATCACTGTCGGTTTTAATGCTCCCAATATAGCTGCTACATAAGCATTATCCCGGAACATAAAGAAGAAACGGCATACCAGTGTCATCAATATGATCGAAGGCAGGCTTACCGCAAGGGTACATACGGCAGACCCCCATACACTTCCCGTAGCCGTATAACCGATATAAGTGGCCGTATTAAAAGCGATAGGTCCCGGTGTTGTCTGCGAAATAGCCACTATATCCGTAAAGTCGGAAACACTGATCCAGTGGTGAACTTCAACGACCTCGTGCTGGATCAAAGAAATCATGGCATAACCACCTCCGAAACCGAAAAGCCCGATTTTGAAAAAGGCCCAGAACAAGCTCAGATACAAACTCCATTCATCCATTACTTTCTCTTTTTCAATTGCAACATATACCAGCCGATACCGCCGGCTATCGCCACCATAACGATATATACCGGGGATATTCCGGCCAGCCAGATCAGCAAAGCCGCGGCAACCGGAATCCACAAGGTTCTCCAGGTAATACCCGCTTTTTTACCCATATTCCACAACGGGGCAGCAATCAATGCCACAACAGCCGGGCGGATTCCCTTGAATACCCGCTCCACTCCGGGGTTGTCCTTGAATTCGGTAAATACCAGAGCGATGAGCAAAATAACAATAAAAGAAGGGAGAATAATCCCCAAGCCTGAAATCAGACTTCCCTTTATTCCCCGCATTTTATTACCGACAAAAACAGCCGTATTCAGAGAAATAGGTCCGGGTACCGATTGGGCTATCGCCAGCATATCGATAAATTCATCTTCTTCCAGCCATTTTTTCCGGTCGACCACTTCCCGCTGGATCAGCGGAATCATGGCATACCCTCCACCGAAAGTGAATGCCCCGATCTTGAAAAAAGCCCAAAATAAACGGAAATACAAATTCATAATCGTCCAATTACGAATTGACAAATAAAACCTGCCCCTTATTGTACGTTACCGAGGCCGGCGATGATTCATCCGAATCCGACACAAAGGTATATTTTAATTGTAGATTTACGATTTTAAATTTTAGATTAAATAAATCCGGCAACGAATCCCTTTGTCAAGCAATTTAAAATTTACAATTTATATGTGCATCGATTTATGATTTTCGATTCCTCTTTTTTGCAGAGAGAGATTGTGAATATAATCTATAATACTTTAACAACCGGATTGTGGGTTCAATCTAAAATCGTAAATTTACGATCTGCAATTAAATGTGTCTTGCGGCCAAATTTCTAAATTATGAAAAAGCGTCTGATCATCTTATCCGCCAGTGTGGTACTAATCGCAGTTCTCGTATGGTTTGCCATTTTCCGCGATGCACGCCGCTATTCCATCAATATGGCTATTCCTGCCAATGCATTGTTTATTGTCCGGACTCCGTCTTTCAATAATGTTTATAATAAATTAAAACCCAATACCATCTGGCAATCCCTGAAAGACTATCCCTATTTTCAGGAATACCACCGCAACATCGAGCTTGCCGACTCCCTGGCCGGCGTATACCCCACTTTACGCTCGCTGGTCACGGATCGTCCGTTCGCCCTTTCCTGCCACCGTCTCCCAAGCGGAAAATACGATTTTCTCTACGTATGCGATCTGCAAAAGCTGAATGTTATCAAAACGTTCGAAGACTTTCTTCCGGCGCTGATAAAGGACTACGGTTTAAGAATCAGTAAACAACCCAATCGTATCAACCGTTTACTGTATGAGAACTACATATTTTATTATACTTTTCAGGATAATTTGCTTATCGGATCACTTTCCGAGGAATTGGTAAAAGAATCGGTGAAAACCTGTGAAGACCGCAAAAAGCAGAAAACAGAAAACTATAAAAACGACATCACCCTTTATCTTAACCACCGGGAATTAGGACATTGGCTGGGAAGCGATATTTCCGCACTGACGGATAAAAACGAAACAGCTTTTCTCGACAGCACTTTTTTATCTGTAAATCTGAAAAACGAAGAGATCGTTTTTACAGGATGCAGTTTACCGGACACCGCATATTCTCCTATTTTAAACGCGATAAAGAGCATCGGAGGAGGTACCTCTCATATCAAGGAAATCGCCGGGGACAATACAGCCTCTTATCTTTCCTTTTGCTACAGTTCTTTTGCCGATTTAAAAAAAGCACTGACCGACAATTATCGTACCCAAAATCCCGGTCAATGGAACACGTATGATGCTTCCCTGCAAAAACTCAACAAATTTTTAAAAATCGACGTACTCGATATTTTCACCTCCTGGATCGGCAATGAAATTGCCTTAATCAAACCGGAGTGTGCCGGCGAACAACCGATGCAAACCGTTATTCTGGCCATTCACAGTAAAGACATCGACTACGCCCAAGACCAGCTGAATTACCTTTCCGAACAGATCCGGCTCCGCACTCCGGTTAAATTCAGAAACATCAACTATAACGGATACACCATCAATTACCTTAGCCTGAAAGGATTCTTCCGCTTATTCGCCGGAGGACTGTTCGACAGGCTGGAAAAACCTTATTATACCATAATCGGAGATTATGTTTTATTCAGTAATTCCCCCGCAGCCCTGACGACGACAATAAAAAAATACATTCTCGGACAAACTTTAGCTAACAATGAGAAATACAATGTCTTAAATACACAATTGGATAACGATTCCAATATCCAGTTGTACGTCAATATGCCGAATCTCTATCGCTATCTCTATTTATCCATACCCGAAAAATCGCGCAAAGAACTAAATTCCAACCGAAACGCAGCTTTAAGCTTTGAACAATTCGGTATGGAACTGACTCAAGACGAAGGATTGTTTAAAACCCGTATCGTTGCCCGTTATAATCTCAACGCTCCAGAAGATTACGAAATCAAAGAAATCAACGAAAATTTCGAGCAATTGGCAGACGAAATTGAGTCCGGTCGTTACCTTCCGGCCATTCCCGACAGTATTCTCATCAGCACCCTTACGGATTACACCTGGGAGTCGGAAAAATTCATTATGAAAGGACGCCTGAAAGACGGTGCTCCGGAAGGTTTCTGGAACATTTACAACCGCAACAACCGACTTGCAGGCCAGGTTCCGTTTGACAACGGGAAAGCCAACGGGTTAGCCCGCTTGTTTTACGACAACGACAAACTTAAAGCCGAGATCGAATACGACCGCGGGAATATCAAAACCTACCGGGAATATTTTCCGGACGGCATTTTACGCACGGAACTGGAGTACCGGCGGGGCAAACGTCATGGGACAGCCCATTTCTATTATACAACGGGCCACCTCCTTTGTGAAGGCAAATATAAAAAGGGACTCCGCAGCGGCACCTGGCACTACTATAAAGTGACCGGAGAAAACGACAAAAAAGTCAAATTCTGATTAAAGTTGTCTCAACTGTCCGATAATCGTATCCTTCAAAATAGTAAAACGGGCGAGATTTTCCGGTTTTACCGGACTCTTGGGCTGTGATTTAATGGTCAACGGATTGATCGGTTTCCCATTTTCATACACCCGGAAATCCAGATGCGGTCCGGTTGCCAATCCTGTACTACCGACATAACCGATAACTTCTTTTTGAGCCACTTTCGAACCGACTTTGATTCCTTTTTCAAAACGGGACAAATGCATATAACACGTCACATACGTCCCATTATGTTTGATTTTCAAATAGTTTCCCCCTCCTTTAGCCTGATAGCCTTTGGCTATCACCGTTCCCGCACCGATTGCATACACCGGAGTGCCCACCGGAGCGGCATAATCGACCCCATGATGAGCCCGGTAGATTTTCAACACCGGATGGTAGCGGCTATTGGAGAAACGGGAAGATATCCGGAAAAAATCGAGCGGAGCCTTGAGGAATGCCCCTTCCAAACTTTTACCGTGCTCATTGAAAAAGAGCACTTCCCCATCCTGCAAAAAAGGGATCGCATAATACGCACTGTCGGCATGAACGAATACCGCACCCACAATACTGAAATTAGACAACTCCTGTCCTTCCACACTCTCCTGCTTGTAGAGCACCCGGAATTCATCTTCTTTTTGCAGGCCGAAAAAATCGATTGTCCAGCCGAATATCCGGGATAGCTCGACGGCCAATAAGGGGTCTGCATTACAACTCACCATGGCATTCCACAAAGACGATTCGACTTTTCCTTTAACAGATTTGGGAACCCATTCTACGGGATATTTCCCGATGGTAACTTTACCGTTTTCCCGTAAATCGAAAACGACATAGGAACGGGGATCGGCCTCATACACAAAATAAACCGGTTCGGGAATACTGTCTTTTGTCGAAAAGAAAGCATACGACTGACCGCCACGGATTTTTCTGACATCGAACACGCCCTTCGAGTTTTGAGCAAGCTGATGCACCTGACGGCCCGTCAATCCATGTGTCTCCAAAATAACCGATAAACTCTGATTGCGTTTTACAACGCCGTAATCCACCTCATAATCATTCAACGGAATACCATATTTATAGACGATCTTCTGCACCTCCAACGAATCGACGATATCGACCTCATCCAACGATTCGACAGGTGTCCAGCGTTTCGGCATAAAAATCACCAACAATAAAATAATCCCCAAAAGAGAAGAAAAAATAATCTGCTTTTTTTTCGTCATATTACGATTAAATTTATCTATTCAGCTATCTGTTTTGTTATCCAAAAAACGATTTTCCGACCATCGCTTGCCTCTGTTCTCCTTGGTTTTCCAGGCTACAAACCAAATGATGGCAACAACAACACATCCCAGCCCCGCATAATAAGACAGCGCATGCGGAAGTCCGAAACCTTCAGGCGCAATGCAAAGGTAGGTAGAACATACGCATGTCATAAACAATGCCGGAATGAGTGTAATCCAGTAATTTTTTCCGGATACGACCAAAAAAACCGTTATGGCCCATAATGTAAACACGGAAAGTGTCTGATTGGACCAGGCAAAATACCGCCAGATCATATCGAAGCCCGCGGCATCCTCCATGCTATACAATAACAGGGCAATCGCTGCCAAAAACATGGGAATACAAATATACAAACGCCGGCGGATACTTTTCTGTTCCATATGCATAAAATCCGCCACAATCAAACGGGCGGAACGAAAAGCCGTATCTCCCGAGGTTATCGGTGCTGCAATCACGCCTAAAATCGCCAGAACGCCGCCTACGGTCCCCAGCCAGTTTTTCGTAATCGCATCAACAATGACGGAGGCATTATTTTCCCCCATACCGTTTTCATGATAAAAATAGGTTGCTGCTGCCGCCCAGATCAAAGCCACAATACCTTCTGTAATCATCGCACCGTAAAACACCGGCCGGCCATACGTCTCATTTTTCAGACAACGGGCCATCATCGGCGATTGGGTAGCATGAAAGCCCGAAATCGCACCACAGGCTATACTCACGAACATAATCGGAAATACCGGCAAAGCCGCAGCGTTGGGATGTGTATTCTGGACGCCGTCCCACAATTCGGGCAAAGCCGGATGATAGACATACAACATGACCAAAATACCGACGGCCATAAACAACAAAGCTATGGCAAAAACCGGATAAATCTTACCGATAATCTTATCTATCGGCAGAAGTGTAGCCAAAATATAATAAAGGAATACAACAATAATCCAGAATGTCGTGTCCAAAGAATCGGGTGTCAGTTTCGCCAAAAGTCCGGCCGGCCCGGCCACAAAAACAGCTCCTACCAGTATCATCAACACCACCGTAAACACCCGCATCACCTGCTTTGTCGTTATTCCCAGGTAACGTCCGATTATCTCGGGCAAACTCTCTCCTCCGTGACGCATAGACAACATCCCTGAAAAATAATCATGCACAGCTCCAGCTAAAACACTGCCCAGAACGATCCACAAATAGGACGCCGTCCCGAATTTCGCTCCCATAATCGCACCGAAAATAGGTCCCAAACCAGCAATATTCAAGAACTGAATCATAAAAATCTTCCAGGTCGGCAACGGGATATAATCCACTCCGTCAGCTTTGGTCACAGCCGGAGTCTGCCGCTTTGCATCAGGTCCGAATATCCGCTCTACGTATTTTCCATACACAAAATAGCCGACAATCAATATCAGCAAACAGACACTAAAAGAAACCACAACTTAATCTATTTTCAATTCAACTATTTTCTTCCTTTATTTTTCTTTTTCCCTCTTTTTTCTCTCTTTTCCCACTTTTCTTCCCGCATCTGACGTTCCTGTTTTTTCACCACCTCAGCCAAAACAAAATCCAACTGCCGGGCAACCAGATTCGCCTTTGCTACCCTTACCTTCACTTTATCTCCTAACTGATAACGCTTCCCGTGATGCCTTCCGACAATGCAATAATTTTTCTCGTCGAATTCATAATAATCGTCTTCCAGTTCGGTTATGGACACCAGACCTTCACACTTCGAATCGTCCAATTCCACATAAAATCCCCATTGGGTAACTCCTGAAATCGTCCCGATAAAATCCTGACCGATTTTATCCGACATGTATTCAACCTGCTTATACTTTATGGAAGCCCGTTCGGCATTTGCCGCCAACTGCTCCATTTCCGACGAATGTTTGCACCATTCTTCGTAACGGTCCCGGTTGGCCGAACGTCCTCCGTCCAGATAACGTTGCAGCAAACGATGCACCATTACATCCGGATAGCGGCGGATAGGCGACGTAAAATGGGTGTAATACTCAAAAGCCAGACCGTAATGTCCGATATTCATGGTCGAGTAAACCGCTTTTGCCATGGTACGTACAGCCAGAGTTTCAATCATATTCTGTTCGGGACGTCCCTTCACTTTCTGCATCAAGCCATTGATTGAAGAGGTCAACGCTTTCCGGCTTCCCAGTTTCAATCCATAACCGAAACGGCCGATAAATTTATTAAATTCTTCCAGCTTCTCATCGAAAGGCTTATCGTGAATACGATATACAAATGTCTTTTCCTTCTGATTCCCTTTTATTTTTCCGACCTTCTCCGCAACCTTTTTATTGGCCAGCAGCATAAATTCTTCGATCAGCTTATTGGCTTCTTTGGACTCTTTAAAATACACCCCTAAAGGTTTTCCTTTTTCGTCCAGATCGAATTTCACTTCAACATGATCAAAATCGAGAGCTCCGTTTTTAAACCGTTCTGCCCGTAATTTCTGTGCCAGATCATTCAACAGCAGTATTTCTTCCTTATAGTCGCCTGCATTCCCTTCGATGATTGCCTGCGCCTCTTCATAGGTATAGCGGCGATTCGATTTAATTACCGTACGTCCGAACCATTGCTCCAACACTTCGGCATTATCATTCATCTTGAAAACGGCGGAAAAACAGAGTTTTTCTTCATCCGGACGCAACGAACATACGCCATTCGACAATTTCTCCGGCAACATCGGAACCGTACGGTCGACGAGATACACAGAGGTCGCACGGTTATAAGCTTCCTTGTCCAAAGCCGTATCCGGAGCTACATAATAACTGACATCAGCAATATGCACCCCGATTTCGTAAAGCCCGTTCTTGATTTTTCTGACCGACAAAGCGTCGTCGAAGTCCTTTGCATCCTTCGGGTCGATCGTAAAGGTCACTGCTTTCCGGAAATCCTTACGCCGGGCGACTTCATCAGCCGGCAGTTCCATCGGAATACGTTCGGAAGCTTTGAGCACTTTTGTCGGGAAGGCCACCGGTAACTCATATTCCGCCATAATAGCATTCATTTCCGTATCGTTATCCCCCGGTTTTCCCAATACTTGTATAACCGTTCCGACAGGATTCTTCTGGGCTTCCGGCCATTCGGTAATTTCCACTACCACTTTATCCCCGTCTTTGGCTCCATGCAACTGAGCCAACGGTACAAAGACATCGTAAGGCAATTGCTTACCGCTGGGCATCAGAAAAGCATAGTTTTTCGAACGCTGAATAATACCGACAAACGTCGTCCGTTTCCGCTCCAGAATCTCCACCACTTCTCCCTCCGGACGGCTGTTACGCCTGCGGGCATATACCCATACTTTTACCTTATCTCCATTCAGCGCATGGCGTAAATTCGGAAATGCGACAAATATGTCGTCTTTGCTCTCTTCCGAAAGGATATAGGCGGCACCCTTCGCCGTGAGATCAACAATCCCGGTGACATAGGAACCTATCGCTTTACTCCTGTATTTCCCCGGCGTTTCCTCCAACAACTCTCCGGCATCGCGCATCTCCTCCAACACTTCTACGATCAACCGCTTCGTTTCCATATTCTTCACTTCCAAGTGTTTTGCCACCTGCTTGTAATTATAGCATGAGCCGGGATGTTGTTCAAACAATTCTCCCAATCTCTTCCTCAATTCGGGCTTAGCAATGATCGCTTCTCCCTTTTTCTTATTTTTCGACATATTCATAAATTTTGCCAAAAGACAAAGGCTGGAAGTCAGCAGGCTATGGCACATACGGCATTTCCTAAAGGGCCAGACTCAACAACCGATCGTACTCTCGGATTTCGATGCCCTAAATTTAATGATTAAAAAACAGAGTGTACTCAAAAAAAGAAAAAAATCCATTCTCTCCCGGAACATCTTCCTTTTTTCACCGAAGTATTCCTAAAGCCATAAAAAAACCGTCCGGAAAATTTCCAAACGGTTTTCATATAAGTCTGTTGACTTATTCAATAGTTTTGCAGTCTCTTTGTGTACAGACACTTAAAGTACTGAACTATATACTTGATTTTGAACAATTACTTATAAAAGTAACTTGTCTTATTTTATCAATCCTGCATCGAATTTTTCTTTTACCTTAACAAGCATATCCGTCGTCATATTCTGCAAGTTGTATTCAGCTTTCCATCCCCATTCTTCATGAGCACATGAATCGTCCATGCTGTTCGGCCAACTGTCGGCAATTGCCTGTTTTACGGGATCTACCTGATAATCCATTTTGAAATCCGGAATATGTTTGCGAATTTCCGCAGCGATCTGTTCCGGCTCGAAACTCATCGCAGCAATGTTAAAGCTGTTCCGGTGCTTCAATTTGGCCGGGTCAGCTTCCATCAACTCAACGACAGCCCGCAAAGCATCCGGCATATACATCATGTCCATATATGTGCCAGCCTTTACATTGCAGGTAAACGAACCCTTACGGATTGCATCATAATATATCTCTACTGCATAATCGGTTGTACCGCCACCGGGCAGCGTCACATAGGAAATCAATCCCGGGAAACGTACGCTCCGGGCATCCACACCGAAACGGTTGTAATAGTAATCGCTCAACAATTCTCCGGTCACTTTACATACCCCGTAAATCGTCGTATTGGAGCGCTGCAACGTGTCCTGCGGTGTTTTATCTTTCGGCGTATCCTTACCGAAAGCACCGATAGAGCTCGGTGTAAATACGGCACAATTATTATCCTTTGCAATGTACAATGAATTGGTCAATGCTCCGATATTAATGTCCCATGCCAATTTCGGATTTTTTTCTCCGGTAGCCGACAATAAAGCAACCATGTTAAAAATCGTATCAATACCGTATTTCTTTACAATAGCGGTATATTTTTCCCCGTCGAGGGCATTCAATTCCTCAAACGGTCCGGCCTCAGCCAGTGCCTTACATTTTTCAGCGCTGATATCAGCAGCCACGACATTATTATTCCCATAAAGAGATCTCAAATGAGGAACCAGTTCGGATCCGATCTGTCCTCCTGCACCGACTATTAATATCTTTTTCATTGCAGAATTTAATTTTAAATTGTTCTTAATTCAACAGCACCTACCTCCGTCGAAATCGTTACAAATGTAATAATTAAAATTTTTTACAAAGCTAAAAAATGAAATATTTTTTAGCATTTAAGTAAAAATTTATCAGGTATTCTTATTCTCAGCTTCATAAAAATAATCTATCTGTAAATCAGTACGTTTATACGCAGAAACAGCCAATTGGTCGCAGCGTTCGTTCTCCGGATTATCGGCATGTCCTTTCACCCAAACAAAACGAACCTTATGTTTCCGGTAAATTAACAGGAAGCGTTTCCACAAATCGGGATTTTTCTTTCCGTTGAATGCTTTTTTTTCCCAACCGAATACCCATCCTTTTTCAACGGCATCTACCACATAACGGGAATCGGAATAAATCGTTACCTCCTCACCCTCGTTTTTCAAAGCCTCCAGCCCGACGATGACAGCCAGCAATTCCATCCGGTTGTTTGTCGTCAGCCGAAACCCACCCATCAATTCTTTCCGGTAAGGTCCGGCCATCAATACCACGCCGAATCCTCCCGGCCCCGGATTTCCACTGGCAGCGCCATCCGTATATATCGTTATCTGATTTCCCATAAATTTGTCACACCACTATATAATATTGTACCCTCCGCATCAAGCCTTCAAAATTAAATTTTCTTTTAATAAGTTCCAATTCCAGGCGACAGGATAGCTGAAAGTAAAAACAGGCTATTCCCCTGTAAAGAAAATAGCCCAACGAAACCGTTTGTTTACTGTTTTTTATCGTAACATCAATCTGTTTGTGGAGGGCGTCCGACATTTTCCGATTCCTCTTTCAGTTCATCCATATAATCGGCCAGGTTATCCCTGGCATCTTCGTCGTCGTTTTCCAATATCTCCCCCAAAGTATCTTCATACGCTTCGCGTAACCTCTCGTCTTCCCGGATTCTCTCGGCATCTGTCATCTCCGGCTTTACCTTTTGTGTTTTTTTCTTCGTGCTCATAGTATTTACCATTAAAACAAAGCATTATCGTAAAAATAGTACGCAGAGAAATGGAAAAAGTTAGAACCGGACTTTTACAAGAAATAGAAAAAAAGGTTCATATACACTTAGGAAACAGTATCAAAATAATTCAGGTTCTTTGAACATTATAAGGTTTTCTTTCCCGTCTTTTTAACGGGCTTTTCATATTCACAGTTAAATCTTACATAAAACACAACAGCATTAAATACAAATACATTTGCCAAATCAATTCAAAGCATAAATATTTGACTTCAAATAATACATCGACAAAATATCATACAGACACCCGCTTTTTACTCGTATAAGATTAAACAATACACATCAATAAGCATGTGTATTATATCACAAAAAATTGATAAATTACCACTGAATGACTTTCATCCGCAACAAATTGCACCGCTCTTTTAATCATCGGATCTAATGTATGCAAAACTGTCTCATCATGCGTCAAACATTTCAATTTTTCAATCGTTTCTATTTCATGAATTATTTTTCCCCTCAAAACTTTTTCTTTTCCTCATCCCCCTCCAACTGCATGATCCGTGAACAGTCCAAAAAGTCGGCCGATTATCGGTAATAAAGAAATGCTAAACGCTTGTTAATTTTCGAGGACAAACAGAAATAATCCTGCCTTCAGATTCTACATGATTTATTTCAGGGGTATACATGATCCAGGAACATTTCTTATGTACAAGCAAAAAATATCTCAAAATTCAGACTTCATATTTTCCCAATAGAATAAATCAGTTTATGAATGGCGTTATATCAGATTACTTTTTCAAGTTCTGCTTCCCTGGCTTCGCCGGTTCCTGCCTTTCCCTGACTGCATGATATTCTGAATTATTTATAGCTGATCTTTTCTGTGTATTAAAACCAAAGCAGATCAATCAATCATTTTCTTCTGGCCTGATAAACCCAATGGGCCTGCGGGGAGTTGAGGACAGTTTCTTTTGCACCTGCAATTCTGCAAGTGTCCGGTTAATCAATTCAAGTTGCGTCCGGGTATCCTCGTTAATATCGTTCTGATCAGCAAACATTTCTTCAATATATTCTTTCAACTCCTTTACTTCCCTTTGAAGCAGCGAGTTTTTATCCGTCGGAGGATTGGCTATTAACTGACGGACAGCAACAAATGCACGCATAATATTAATGTTTACCTGTATTGCGGTACTTGAACGAAGCACGCTACTGAGCATTGCCACCCCCATTTCAGAAAAAGCATAGGGCATATATTTCAAATGCTTTCCCTGCTCTGCATTTAAGATCACAATTTGTGATCTTAAACATTCCTCCTTCGTAAGCTGAAACATAAAATCTTCGGGGAAACGTTCAATATTACGCTTCACAGCCTGATTCAAAGTCCGCGTTTCTACTCCATACATTTCTGCCAGATCGCGGTCCAGCATCACCCATTGTCCTCTGATCTCATATATTTTGCTTTGTATCGTCTGTAACTGATCCATAATTTTCAGGTATATTCAGATTGTATATGACAAATTTAACTGAAATTCAGTATATTTACAAAAATTACAGGGTGTGGAATGTGGATTCTGTTCCGCGGGTGGAAGGTGTTGCGAGCCTCTGTCGATCGGAGCATCTGAAATATTTCACGCTTTATGTACAACGGTTCCGTACTCCCATTGGGAGAATCAATACTCCCGCCCGTCCTTGTGTCGTCAGACAAAACGGGTCAGCGGAACCGTTCCTTTTGCCCATCTTAAATTGATACTATTCCTATGCTTACAATCCACCCGGTCTTTCGCCCGGAATCCCCCTTCTTTGGGCAATAAAAAAAGAGAAGCCTTAAAGCTTCTCTCTGGGGTGGGTCCTGAGGGATTCGAACCCCCGACCCTCTGGGTGTAAACCAGATGCTCTGAACCAACTGAGCTAAGAACCCGTGCAATTCATTTTATTGCGGGACAAATGTAGTGTTTTTTTCTTTTTCTCCAAAACATCCGGTAAAAAGTTTACCAAAAATATTACATTTATATCTTTTCGAATTCTTTTATACCTTTACTGCCTTTAAAACATAAGCGTATGAATATCTGTGGGAGATCCGTCTGTTTCTTTTTATTATACTTACTCAGCCTCTCTGGCTCCGGAGAAACACCCTACTCTCCCGGAATAACTATTTCTTCGAATACGACGCTGACGTTTTCCGATACAATTGCCAAAACCATTCCTGCCCCCATTACATTCAGTTATAAAAATGTACGCGACTATATTTTCAATCAACTCAGCTATCCGCAAGCCGCCATCGACTCGACAATTCAAGGTACGGTCGTGCTTAAATTTACGATTATGCCCAGCGGGATAGTCGACAGTCTCCGGATCACCCAACCGGTCCATCCTCTTCTCGATGCGGAAGCATTACGCCTTTTCAAAGAAATGCCTCAATGGAAACCGGTCATATATCAGGGTAAACCCATTGCAGTTACTTATGAAATACCTGTCATATTTGAGTTAGTCGATCCGGAAAAGAAGTAGCATTTACTCCCGGTTTGTCATTTGAAAAATAAAAAAACACATTTCCCGGAAATGAAAAGATAAATTTTTAACATTGCCACAGGTAAATATTAATTTTATTTAACAATTCAACCCTTTTATATTTGAGAATAACCTCTACCTTTGCACCGTCTTTAGAAAAAGATTGTTTTTCATAAGTTTGTATGGTTTAGGTTAGTAGTTAGTAAATGTTTAAGGGTCGGTTTTCCGGCCCTTATCATTTTTTTATATACAAGCTTATTTCTCCCGTAAAAACAAATTGGAATCTATCGTTTAATACCCTATTTTTGCACCGGATTCAAACAGAAATCAAAAATACACCGGATTTCGGTACATTTATCATTTGTTAAATTCAGCACATATGAACGGAATCATCGAAATAGAAGGCATGGAATTTTTTGCATATCACGGTTGTTTTGAGGCAGAACAAATTGTCGGCAACAAATTCACGGTATATGCATGTTTACACTATGATTGCAGCCGGCCGGCCGAAAGCGACCAGATCACCGATGCCCTGAGCTATCAAACGGCTTATGAAATCATTGCCCGGGAGATGATGAAACGCTCCCATTTACTGGAACATGTGGGGCAGCGTATGTTAAATGCCCTGTACGAAACATTTCCTCAATTGACGTATGCCAAAATCAAAATTTCGAAGATGAACCCACCGTTAGGCGGTAAAATCGGCAGTACCAGCGTAACACTGGAAAAATAATTTTCCCGTACCTTTTTTTGGTAATTAATAAAAACGTCATATCTTTGCAACGCAAATCGCAACAAGGTCGGTTGGCCGAAAGGTTAGGCAACGGTCTGCAAAACCGTCTAAAGCAGTTCGATTCTGCTACCGACCTCGATAAACAAACAGCAATTATTTAGTAATCAAATAATTGCTGTTTTTGTTTTGATACAATTTATTGTTTCTACACAACATTTGCACGACACCATCAAATAACAGCAACTTAATTCATCTAATTTTCCCATTTCAAAAATATGTTTCGAAGATTGCTGTTTGCCGGAACTTCAATTCCCGAAATTTCAACGAAATAACTCAGATTTACGTATATTTGTCAAAACTTTTGAGTGCGAGTATAAATATTAAAGAAAGACTCTAGCTGAAATATGTCATTTTATTAGTGAAATATTCCATATCACAAATCTTCCTTATATGAAAAAAGCAGATAACAACTTTTTATCAGAACTGATGACAAAGGCCAATATGGGGTGGTGGGAAGCTGATTTAGAAAGCCAAAACTATATTTGCTCCGGGTATATCTCGACATTGCTGGGATTAAAAGAAGACGGGGTTATCAGTTTCGACGACTTTAATAAACGCATAATCAAGGAAGAACAACACCATACAACGGTACATTCTTTTGACAACAACCAACAAATACCTGAAGTTGTTTATTTGCTGGATACCTGTAAGGGGGCAATTTGGATACGCAGTAAAATCTGTTTTCAAAGAACCGATGAAAACGGGAAAAATAAAATTTACGGTATAGCAGAAGCCCAGGACGGTCCTGATATGGCATCGGCGTATCAAGCTTTGCAACGCAGTGAGCAAATTTTATACAACATATACAAGAATTTACCTGTCGGGATCGAATTATATGACAAGGACGGAATTCTGGTCGACTTAAATAATAAAGAACTGGATTTGTTTTATCTGGAGCGGAAAGAAGATTTATTGGGAATCAATATTTTTGACAACCCGATTTTTCCGGAAGAAATGAAAGAGAAGCTGAAGAAGAAAGAGGATGCAGATTTTACTTTCCGTTACGATTTTTCAAAAATCAATGGATATTATAAAACGAGGAAAAAGACAGGTACAATCGATCTTGTTACGAAAGTGACGGTTCTGTATGACAATAAAGGAAATCCGATCAACTATTTACTGATTAATGCAGATAAAACGGAAACAACCATTGCCTACAATAAAATACAGGAATTCGAAAGTTATTTTGAACTCGTGGGGGATTATGCCAAGGTGGGATACGCCAATTGCAATATTTTGACGAATGAAGGCTATGCTTTAAAGAGCTGGTATAAAAATATCGGGGAACAAGAAGGACGCCCGCTATCGGAAATCATCGGCATTTACGAGCATTTTCATTCCGAAGACCGGGCTGTGATCAATCAATTCATCAGCGATGTAAAAAAAGGGCAAGGCAACAAGCTGAGTCGTGAGGTAAGAGTTATCAGAGAAGACGGAAGTTATACATGGACACACGTCAATCTGCTACTGAACAAATATGCTCCACAAGATCATATCATCGAAATTATCTCTATCAATTATGATATTACCGAGTTAAAGAAAACAGAAGAACAACTTATCAAGGCCAAAAATAAAGCAGAACAATCCGACAGGTTGAAATCTGCCTTTCTCGCTAATATCAGTCACGAAATCCGTACCCCGTTGAATGCCATCGTCGGTTTTTCAAGTCTGCTCCCGAACCTGACCAATACGGAAGAACTCGAACTCTATTATACATTGATAGACCAGAATAATAATTTATTACTCAAATTACTCAATGATATTCTGGATTTTTCTAAAATAGAAGCCGGTCACACGGAACTTCACCCGGATTGGTTCAATTTATCGGATTTGATTGCTGAAACGATCGTTGAAAACACGCCCCATACTCCTCCCAATGTAAAACTTTTGTCTAAAATTCCAAAGCAGGACTATATCGTCGAACTCGACAGGCTTCAAACCAAACAAATCCTGAATAAGCTCATCTCTAATGCCCAAAAGAATACAATTCAAGGCCATATAGAAATCTCATATAAAACGAATAAGCAAAATGTCCAAATAAATGTTACGGACACAGGACACGGTATTCCGAAAGACAAGTTAAAAATCATTTTCGAAAGATTTGAGAAACTGGATCCCTTCGCACAAGGTGTCGGGTTAGGACTACCTATCATCAAATCCATCGTCGATATGATGAAAGGGAATATCACTGTTGACTCAAAAGTCGGAGCCGGCAGTACATTTAAAGTAACATTACCTTGCCGGATCAAAAAAGCAAACGAGTCGGTATCAGGCAATTTTTAAGCCGGAAATAATTACCGAATGTACATCACATCATTTTCAGGCCATGAGACTCCGTTCTGCCTGTAAGTGCAGCGCCGAATTAAAACGAAGCAAATATCCGGAGAAAATACACTCAATGATTACAGTGCAATTTACCGTATTTACCAATCAGGCCGCAGTAAATAAAACTTAAAGTCAGGATAACGCCCATAAGATAATAAAATCTCCATTCGTGAAGCCACACGTAACCTACAAATATCAATATTTGCAATACCATATAGATCGTTGCGACATATGTGTGAGGCCATTTCAGTTCGTTTGCCAGCAACTGATAGGCATGTTTCCGGTGTGCCTCGAATATGTTTTCACGCAGAATAATGCGGTGAACGATCGTCAGCAAACTGTCTATTCCATATACAACCAACAGAATCATATAGCTCAAATCCTGGGTCCGGAGAATCAGTTTCCCCAATATAAACAAGATCACAAAGGCCATACTTACGGAACCGACATCACCGGCAAAGCATTTCGCTTTTTTTCTGAAATTGAAAAAATTAAAGACCAGCAACGACAAACCTGTCACGTAAAGTAAACCGGGATCGATAAATGATACGACGTACCGGTCGATATACCAAAACATTCCGATAACGGCAAGGCTGTAACCACCTGTTATGCCGTTGATCCCGTCCATAAAATTATAAGCATTGATAATCCCGATGCAAAAGATTAAAACAAGGAATAAATAATACCAGGATAAGGAAAACAGTTCCCATTGGTAAAATAATAAGAGCATGGCGGTCATGTGAAATAACAACCGTTTTTTTTGAGATACTCCCCGGATATCGTCGACGAAGCTCACTCCGGCAATCAGCAGAAGCCCGGAAACAAACCAGAGATATTCAAATCCGTTACTGAAAAAATAGATTAAAATTCCCACAGGGAATACAATGCCGCCTCCCCGTAAAGTGATCCGGGTATGAGAACTTCTTTCGTTCGGCTTATCGATGATATTAAAATTGTCGGCTAGACGAAAATATAAAAGTTCTGCCGATAATAAAGTAATAAGTAAAATAAAGTAGTACATATCATTGGATTTACCGGAAACTACGAATGGTTTTTCTTAATCCCTCTTTGGCCCTGACGGGCATATACCGGATATTTAGTGCCTGCTTTAACTTTGTATTGGAAACGACATAATTTTCCGTCAGCTTGGCCAGCCTCTCCATGTTCAGGGGAAGATGCAGGAATCCACCCACCCGGGCACAGCCTTTCATCAGATTTCTATTGATTTTCCAGATATGAGGCAATTTTGTGAGTTCTTCACACATCAGTTCAATCAATTCATTCGTTGAAACGGCTTCGTCGTCCGCCATGTGATAAATGCCGGAAACCACGTTACGGGCGAGCAATTCTTCAATCACGTAACTGAGGTTGTCGATGGAAGTAAACGACCGTCTGTTATCAAAATCTCCCAAAGGCCAGGGCAGTCCTTTTTTCACCACCTGATACAAAAGATTCAGGTTCCCTTTATTGCCCGGGCCGTGTATCATACAGGGACGCAGGATATATACTTTTTTTCCGCAGTGAGCCGGGGAAGATACCGCCAGTTTTTCCTGAATATACTTTTCGGCAGCGATCTTACTTTCCCCATAGGGACCTTTAGGAACCGGAATAATATCTTCCGTCAGTACCTCTCCCACCACAAAGTCGGCCGCCGCTTTTACGGAACTGAAAAAGATAAATTTCCGGGCCTCAGAAGCTAAAAAATAATCGAAGACTTTTTGAGTCAAGCCCGTATTGATATCGAAATACTCCTGCGCCCTGGTCCGTTTTTTTGTATCGTGCGCCTTTCCTGCCAAATGGATAATTGCATCGACGGACGGCAATTGTCCGGTTTCCAGGTCGTTCCAGGAATAAGTCTTTACAATCCCTTCTTTTTCAGGGCTGACGATATCCAACCCGAATAACCGATGTTCCCGACCTAAGGACACGACAAGATTAGAGCCCACAAAACCGTGGACTCCGGTAAGTAAAACATTCATAAAGCCTATCAATTAAGTAACCGTTTTAAATTAACCATGCATTTCAATGTTTTAACAGTGTGTAAACAAGATGCATAGGGAAATATGAAATAAGTCAACGGACTTATTCATTTGAAGCGACAAGTCCCGAATAGATTTTCATGTGTTTTTCCACCACTATTTTCAGGGAAAACTGCTGTTCGGCCAACAAACGGGAATGCCGCCCGAACTCTTTTCTCAACCCGCCGTTCCTCACCAGTTCCAATATGGCCTTTGCCAGCATCCGGAAGTCTTTGGCCGCCACTAAAAAGCCGTTCCATCCCTCCCGGACACATTCCCTACAGCCGGGTACATCCGTCGTGATAACGGGCCGCCCCACTGCACAAGCTTCTATCAATGACTTGGGCAATCCTTCCCGGTAAGAAGGCAAAACAACGATGTCACTTTCCCGGTAAACCGCATACATATCCTTCCGGAATCCGATCCATTCTATGTATCCGGGGTCCAGCAAAGGGAGTAAATCTGCCTCTTTCAAAACAGCCAGATTCCCCTTATCGCAGTCCCCTGCCAAAAGGAACACGGCTTTCCCGGCGATCTCCTCCCGTATCATCCGGGCCGCGCCGATAAATTCCATGACCCCTTTGTCCCGTAATATCCGGGCCGGAAATAAAATATGCAATTTCTTTTTCTCCTCCGGCGGCGTCTCCCTGAACAGGTCCAAATCGACACCCGAACCCTTGATCAGATGTATATGGGAAGCAGGCACAAGGTGAAGCCCGGAGATCATTTTCACATCGTCGGGATTTTGCAGGACAAAAGAAAAATGACGGCTTTTAAACGCTATACGGATTAAAAAACGAATCATTTTCTGCACAACACCGTTACGTCCGTCCGTAAAATTATAGCCCAAACCGCTGATGGCATTCACCACCTTCCGGGAAAAAGTCAGTTTTGCAGCCAAAGAACCCAGCAATGCGGCCTTCAAAGTGATATGGTGTATAACGTCCGGACGGTAAATCCGGTAATATTTACAAAGCAGCCACAGGCATTTCAGCTCGTGAAAAGGATTCCGGCCGGATCTTTCAAAAGGAATAGCGATAAAACGGATTCCGGCAGCTTCCAGTTCTTTCCTCCTTCCGGTATCCGCCGTAAGCAAATACACCTCATACCCATCCTTTAAGGCCTGTAAAGCCAACGGAAGCCTGTGGGATATAAAAAACCAGTCTACATTGACCACAAAAAAAAGTTTCATAAATTCGAAATTCAGAAAATAAAAATCCCTGCCGGGAAACCGACAGGGCAACTCTTAACCTATAATATAACAATCGTTACATCAAAAAACAGAACCACCGATTAAAGTGATTTTCATATAATCCTTTATTACAAAAAAAGGTACCTGGAATCCCAGATACCTTAAATTAATTCTATAACAAAAATTTCAGTCAATATATGCCTACCCTAATTTTTCATCTTACTACACAGGTTTCACAATCTCAATCCTCAATCCCAAAGCATCCATAATACGATAAAAAGTCCCGACACTCGGTTCTATCAATCCTTTTTCTATTCGGGATATATAAGATTTACTGCTACCGATCCGGGCGGCTAATTCTGACTGTGTAATCTTTTCGTTTTTACGGGCTTCATAAATCACCTGACCCATACAATAAGCATAGGCATCCCGTCTGAACTGCTCACGTTCCTCAGACCCCACCTGTCCGAATTTTTCATTCATGATGGCATCGATATCTACAATTTGCTCATTTCTTACTGTCATAATATTCCTCCATTATTTTTAATGCCCTCTCTATTTCATTCTGTGGAGTACGCTGTGATTTTTTCTGAAAACCATTAAATAATACCACTATTTTATCTTCATCAAAACAAAAGAAAACCCGATAAATATTACGATTCCATTCAGCCCGGATTTCATACAACCCATCCCGCAAATACTTAACGAATTTTACAGGGACCCGATTCTGAACCTTTAACATATCAAGCACATAATATATTTTAATGGCTTCTTTTTCATTCAATGAAGAAATAAAATCCAAAAAATAATGCTTATATGCTACAATTTTCCTTTCTTGTTTCACGTTTCAAAAGTAAAAAAAGTTTCAACATATTACAACTCATTGGACAAAAATCATTCTACACCAACAGGAAAAACAACAAGAAATGAAAGGAATTAAAAAGCATTAATCTAATTATTTTAGAATCATTATTGGAGAAAACAAAGAATACGCCACAAAGACTAAGTATACTTATAATCGACCATCTACGACCTCTTTTTCCCACACGCCCTTCACATCATAAACAACATGCCTGGCTTTAACCATCCGATCGGTTTCCAGTTTTTTAAATTGATCATGGGCCACCGCCAAAATAACGGCATCATACTGAATATCGGTTAATTGGCCTACGACCTCTATGCCGTATTCTTTCCGGGCAATCCCGGGATTCACCCAGGGATCGTAAATCGTCACACACACATTATAGCTCTGTAAAGCCCTGACAATATCCACGACTTTGGTATTCCTTACATCCGGACAGTTTTCTTTAAACGTAAAGCCCAGTATCAGAACTTTGGCCTCCAGAACCTGTATTCCCTTTTTCAACATCAGCTTTACGACCTGATTGGCCACATATTCCCCCATGCCATCGTTCATCCTCCGTCCGGCCAGTATAATTTCCGGGTTGTAGCCATATCCCTGAGCACATTGTGCCAGATAGTAAGGATCGACACCGATACAATGTCCCCCGACAAGTCCCGGTTTAAAAGGCAGGAAATTCCATTTAGTAGAAGCCGCTTCCAGCACTTCCTGGGTATCGATGCCCATGCAGGCAAAAATTTTGGACAATTCGTTAACAAAAGCGATATTGATATCCCGCTGCGAATTCTCGATCACCTTGGCAGCCTCGGCCACTTTGATCGAAGGAGCCAGATGGGTCCCGGCAGTAATTACCGAAGCATAGACCGCATCGATTTTTTTCCCTATTTCCGGAGTCGACCCGGAAGTTACCTTTCTGATTTTTTCCACCGTGTGCAATTTGTCTCCCGGATTGATGCGTTCCGGAGAGTAACCGGCAAAAAAACCGGCATTGAACTTCAATCCCGACACCCTTTCCACTACCGGGATACATTCATCCTCGGTTACTCCGGGATACACCGTCGACTCGTACACTACGATATCTCCTTCGGAAATCACTTTCCCCACCGTTTCACTCGCCCTATAAAGGGGTGTCAGGTCGGGATTATGGTTTTTATCTACCGGTGTCGGAACGGCCACCACATAAAAATTACAACCGCGGATTTCCTCCGGATCGGAAGTACATCTGAATCCGTTTTTCAAAGCGGCCTGCAACAATTCGTCCGGAACTTCCAGGGTCGAATCGTGTCCGTCCATCAATGCCTGCACCCGCGAACGGTTCATGTCAAAACCGATTGTCGTATATTTGGTCGAAAACAGACGGGCCAAAGGCAGCCCTACGTAACCGAGACCGATTACGGCAATTTTTACATTTTTCATAAATTCATTCTGATTAATTAAGAGAAGATTGCTTCCGATTTTTAACGGAACTTTTTCACTGAATCACGCTATTCATTTTTCAGGATAAAGCAATCTAAAATCGTAAATCTAAAATCTACAATTATCAAATATTCTCCCAATACCAACGGACAGCTTCCTTCAAACCATCCCGCATTGAATATTGCGGATTATAGCCAAGCAGATCTTTGGCCTTATCAATACAAGCAAGCGAATGCGGAATATCCCCAACCCGGTTGGGGCCATGTTGAATTTCTATATTTGCGATCTCAGGATCGAATTCGCTCAGAAATTCTTTTAAATAACCGATCAATTGATTCAATGTTGTACGTTCTCCGAAAGCTGTATTATAGATTTGATTCACAGCCTCCGGATTTTCAGCCGTCATGGCCAGTATATTCATTTGGACAACATTGTCGATATAGGTGAAATCACGGCTATACTCTCCGTTCCCGTTGATAACCGGGCTTTCATGTGCCATCAATTTTTTTACGAACAAAGGAATTACGGCTGCATAGGCTCCGAAAGGGTCCTGACGGCGGCCGAACACATTGAAATAACGCAAACCGACATATTCCAACCCATAGGTTCCCGCAAATACACCGGCATACAGTTCGTTTACATACTTGGTCACGGCATAAGGAGACAAAGGACGGCCTATCACGTCCTCCGTTTTAGGCAATTCCTTCGAATCGCCGTAAGTGGACGAACTTGCCGCAAAAACAAACCTTTTTATGCCTGCATCACGCGACGCCACCAGCATATTCAGAAAACCAGTGACGTTCACTTCATTGGTCGTCACCGGATCGTCAATACTCCGGGGGACGGAACCCAAAGCTGCCTCGTGCAGTACATATTCCATTCCCTCCACCGCTTTCCGGCAATCTTCCGGTTTCCGGATATCTCCGACAATCAGCCGGAAACGTTCCGGATACCGCTGCAATAACGGAAGTAAATTCCCGATCTTCCCGGTAGCAAAATTATCCAGACAACAAACCTCATCGCCTTGCCCGAGCAAAGCCTCACAAAGATTGGAACCGATAAAACCGGCCCCACCAGTAACCAATACCTTTCGCATATTATCAATTATTAATTTTCAACTGAAATCTTCTTTTATGCTTTACTCTGATTTAAATACCATTTCTGGAACACATAAAGATTCCAGAGTTTTGCTTTATGGTTTTTCCGGCCGCAAAGGTGCTCGGTCAACAACCGCTGCACTTCCCCATACCGGAATATGCCCTGCCGTTCAATGAGTTCTTTGTCCAGTAAGGCTTTCAGTTCATCCTTTAACTCATTTCTGAACCAGTAATCGACCGGTACACCGAATCCCCGTTTTGAAAAAGAAAAAGTCTTCCGGGGAAGCAGATCTTTAAAGGCTTCCTTCAGAATGTATTTTTTATTCCTTCCTTTCAGTTTGTAATCCGGCGGCAGACGGAAAGCCAGCTCCACAATTCCGGAATCGATAAACGGAGCCCGGTTTTCAAGGGAACTCTTCATACAGGCGCGGTCGACTTTCACAAACATATCCCCTTCCAGTACAACCTGAACATCGGTCAACTGTTCCCGGGTCAATACGGGACCTCCCTGCAAAACATCGTATCTCGTCCTGATTTCCGGCTTAATGTCCCGGAAAACGCCCGGACAAAGCAGCCTTGTACGTTCATCGTCCCGGAAACCCAGAGACATCAGGTTGTAATACAAATCAAAATCTTCCAGCCCCGCATTCTCTATCACTTTACCGGCCTTGCGCAATATATTGTTCGTAAACCGGTTGTAAGGCAACCATTCTACGGCCCGGCGGATCACAGCCTGAATCCAACGGGGCAAGCGGCGGAAACGTTCCGCATAGTAATGTCCCAGATACTTTTCATATCCGGCAAACACCTCATCTGCACAATCCCCCGTCAGTACCACTTTTACCTCTTTCCGGGCCAGCCGGGCCACGTAAAAAGAAGGAATGGCCGACGAATCCCCGAACGGCTCATCATAATACAGGATCAGGTCGTCCAGTTCCTTTACCACATCCCTGTAATCCAGGGTATACTGCCGGTGACGGGATTTGATGTGTTCCGCCACCAATCTGGCCCTGTCACTCTCATCATAATCCTTTTCCTGAAATCCGATGGAAAAAGTGCGGACGGGTTCCTCCGAAATCCGGCTCATAATCGCACAAACAATGCTCGAATCTATTCCCCCGCTCAGAAAAGCCCCCATCGGTACATCAGCAATCATCCTCCGCCTGACCGATTCCGTCAGCCGTTCCCTCAGCTCCTGTTTCGCTTCTTCGAAAGAAAGCTGCTCTTTTTCCCCGGAAAACTGCTCCGCAAGATGATAATAGCGATAAATCTTCCGGTCTCCGTCGGGCGTAATCTTCCAGTACACGCCCGGCATCAGTTTCCGGATTTCCCGGTAAATCGTATAAGGAGCAGGAATATAACTCAGTGTCAGAAAATAATTCAAAGCTTCCGTATCCAGATGAAAACGCTCCAAACCGGGAGCAAAGGCTTTCAGTTCCGAAGCAAAACTCACCTTCCCTTCTTCCTCCCGCACAAACAAAGGCTTTTCCCCAAATTTATCCCGGGCCAGATACAAATCTCCGCTAACCGTATCATACAAGGCAAAAGCAAACATACCTTCCAGTTGCCGTAGAATCCCCTCCATGCCATAAAGCCTGTAACCGTTCAGAATTACTTCCGTATCGCTCTGTGTCACAAACACCTGTCCTTGCGCTTCCAATTTTTGCCGCAACTCCCGGAAGTTATAAATCTCCCCGTTAAAAACAATCACCACATTCCGGTCCCGCGAAAACATGGGCTGATCCCCTGTGCTTAAATCAATAACCGATAAACGGCGATGCCCCAGCCCGACCTGTTTTCCCGCATAAAGCGCTCCCCGGTCCGGCCCCCGCAACTTCATCCGCTCGCACATCCGTTCCAGTTCCTGCTTATCCACTCCCTCACTTTTACTGAATATTCCGGCAATTGCACACATAAGATTATATTTTTTAAACAGGTTAGAAATAAAAAGAGCCTGTCCAAAAAGTCTTTTTTGTCTTCATGAATGTAATGAAGGATCTCTATAAACATCTGATTGTCAACAGCAAAAGATCGACTTCGTCGAGCCCTTCGGGGTTCTTCGTTTCGCTCAGAATGACAGTGGTTCCGACTTTTTGGACAGGCTCAGCAGAACTATAAATATTTCACAAAAAAAATATCCTGTCGATTTCTCAACAGGATAACAAGTCAGTTGACTTATTCCATGATATCCGCAATCATTTTATTTATAATTATCAGAATATTTAATCTTTTTCATTCAACAACTTCTTTAAACCGATAATATCCTGACGATTATCCCATATCAAAACAATATGTACACAACCATCATTTATAAAATAAAAACACCTTACATTTTTTATTAATTATCAGAAAACGGAATTCCAAATCTCACAAAATACCGGTTACTTCAACATTTTTCTCCCTTCGACTTCCTGTAACACTTTCATTTGCTGAATGGCGATTTGGTTCAGTTTTATCAATCTTTCCCGTTGCAGAAGTCCCTCATTGATAAATACGGCGTTAAGGTTCTCCATATTCGACAGGCAGATCAACTCGTTTATCGTCGCGTAGTCGCGGATATTACCTTTAAGACCGGGATTGGTCTCCCGCCATTCCTGGGCAGTAATGCCGAATAGTGCAACATTCAGTACATCGGCCTCGCTGGCATAAATAATTGAGGTTTGCTGTGGCGTAAGTTCAACAGGAATAAGGTTTTGTTTGATTGCATCGGTATGAACGCGGTAGTTGATTTTCGCTAACTCGCGCTTGACCGACCACCCTAGCGACTTCTGTTCTTCTTCTTTGAGGCGCTGGAATTCCTTGACGATATATAACTCAAATTCTACCGAAATCCAACTTGCAAATTTGAAAGCAATATCTTTGTGGGCAAATGTTCCCCCGTTACGTCCTGATTTTGAAAAAATACCGATAGCATTTGTCTTCTCGATCCACTTCTGAGGCGAAAGAGTGAAAGCATGTAACCCGGCCTCCCTTTTAAACCCCTCGAATTCGAGGGGTTTAAAATCCGGATTATAAAGATATTCCCACATTCCCAAATACTCAATGGTATTTCTGTTTCGCATCCAGTTGCCAATCACTACGTTAGGCTCATTTGTTCTGAACCTGGCTATGTCGGTAATAGAAACATAATCCATGCCTCCCTGTTGGATAATGGTTACATCTGTATCTTTTACATTTATTTTTGCCATATTCCGGTTGTTATTTACTGTAAAGATATAAGAAAAGTTGATATATAATTTAACCCTGTCCCCTCCTTTTTTCTATCCGGCCTTTATATAAATCCTCGTAAATCTTTTCATAAGCATCCACGGTTTTCCGGATATCATATTCAGAAGCCCGTTGCAGGCACAACCCGGCAATCTGCTGATACCAGGACTGATCATTCATCAAATGCTCAATATGAAAGGCCAATGCCCGGGCATCCTCAACAGGGAATAAAATTCCGGCTCCGTCGACGACCTGAGCCAGCCCCGGAACATCCGAAGCAACAACCGGCTTACCGGCAGCCATACCTTCTACCGCTGCTAACCCGAATCCTTCCCAATGCGAGGACATAACTACGACATCGGAAGTTTTCAATAAACGGGGCACATCATTCCTTACTCCCAGGAAAACAACCCGCCTCTCCAGCCCCAGTTTTTTCACCAATTTTTCACAAACAGGACGACGGACTCCATCTCCGACCAGGCACAGGAAATAATTGTCAGGAAGTAAAGCCATTGCCCGGATAAGTGTATCCTGATCTTTTTCTTCCCGAAAACCGGCAACCATAGACACTAAAAAAAACTCTCCCGCCATTATTTCATTTTTAGCGAACGGTCCGGCATTAAAAAACACAGACAGGTGAATGCCATTATATACGGTATATATTTTCCCGGCCTTCGCCAGATAAGACGACAGCATGTCTGTCGCTTTACCGGAAATAGTAATTATAGCATTGTAACAACCGTACATCCATCTATCCACCAGACGGAACCACCGGGTTTCCCGTCTCCTGTTAGTCGTACTATGCTCTGTCGTGACCAATCGTACACGACTGCCGGAAATCAGCTTCGCAAGTGCTACAAAATATTGGCACGCCGTGTTATGGGTATGAACGATATCATATTGCCTTAAATAAGGAACTAATTTCAATATAAACAACGGATTATAAACTCTTGTACTGCGCCCCAACTGAAACACCCGGATTCCTTTTTCCTCCAACTCCTTTTTTAAAGGGGTGTCGCTTCCGTCAAAAAGCAAAACATCCGCTTCATAACCATGCTCCCGGTACAAAGGCACCATATCCGCAATCAGTTTCTCTGCCCCACCCATCCGGAGAGAAGTGATGACCTGCAATATTTTCATGAACGCTTATCTTTCAAGTGTAACAAAAAACCAATGGGAAAGAAGGGCAAAGAACAAAAACCGATTTGTCTGATCTTAGCAGAAAAATAACGATCCGAGCAAAATGCAAACCTCCAATAATTCGCAGCTGCTTTCATCCTTTGCAGAAAAGGGATAGGACTATGATATAACTCACTATAATAAGTCATCGATGTCAACGGACTTTTCATCCGTAATTTTACAATACCGGCCGTCAGACCATCGGGCAGATAATCACACAAATAAATCTTTTCATAAAAATACCTGAGTCTGTATTTCCGGGCGATCCGGTTCCATACCAAGCCTTCCGGACAAAATTTCTCTCCTTCCATTTCCGGAAAAGGATATTCCCGTAATATTCCCGTCCGGAAAACTTCTGCCATATCCCCTTTGATCGCATACTTAAACCGATAATCCAATGCATTACAGTCCAGAATGCCAAAATCCGACTCTCCTCCAATCTTTTCACCGGAAAAGTAGGCCTTCAAACCGCATACTCCGGCAAAGGTTTTATCCTCCCGGACCGTTTCGTAATGGTAAACAATCCGTGCCACAGTTTCCGGCGTCAACTGGTCGTCACTGTCCACAATAAAAAACAACTCCCCGGCGGCTTCCCGTACGCCGCGATTTATCGCCCGGTGTTTGCCTCCGTTTTCCTGCCGGAAATAACGGATAGAAATCCTGTCTTCCCGGATAAAAGAACCGACCAGCTCCCGGGTATTATCCGTACTCCCGTCATCGACGATCAGCCATTCAAAATTCCGGTCGGTTTGCTCCAGCAAACTCCCGTACAGCTTACCGATAATATATGCCCGGTTATAAGTGGGGGTAAAAATTGTAACCATATAAGTACCTGTTCAAAATCAGCCATACATTCCCAGAAATTTAACAATCTGAAAATAAGGCAATTAAAAAAACATTGAATAAGCCAATGGACTTATCATCTGAATTTATCTTCCCGGTGAGTATCCATAAATACCGCCTTATAGGGAATAAAATTTCCGTCATCCCGGACGATGACATTCCTGAAATACACAAAAGAAAAATAGATCAGTACAAACAGCAAAATCAATTCTTTATAGCGGACAAAACGGAACAACATAACAGGCACCAAAACCGCATAACCGATAAAGTAATACCAGATAAAGCGTATCACGCCTGCATCCCGCAACGTCAGATAAGAAAATACCGAATACAATACCAACATATTCAGTAACACGATATATTTTTTATCGGCATATATCCTTTTACGATAGTAAAGCACCCCGGCCACCACCAAAGACGTTTCTATAAAATAGGGGATATGAAACGAATCCTGGGCTGCTTCTGCATATCCGTCAAGCTTATCCAGCATCAAAAAATGATTCACCGAAGCCATCGCCCATTTGATAAAGGGCGAAACACCCAAGACCAATGCAACAACAAATACAATGCCCAGGAATTTGCCGGAAAATCGCCGATTTGCCAGAAAATACATCGGAAACACGACGAAAGCACTGTAATGAATAGTCGTTGCCAGTAACAGAAAAACCAAAAACACATTTTTCCGGTTTTCTTCCAGAAAACGAAGACTCCACCATACGATCCCCATGGCTATAAACTGCCGGGTATAAACAAAACCCACAATAAAGAATTTGGCAAAAAACAGGAAAAAAGCGAACACAAAAAAAGGATACCTCCGGAAAGCTTTCCCTATCAAAAAGTAAGTCAGCAAGGCAACCGTAAAAAAATAAAAATACGCATCCGCACAAAAAAACTTAATCACCGAATTTAAAAGCAAATATCCGGGTTCAAAACGAAAATAAACAGAGGGATCTCCTGCAGACCAGGGGAACAAGCTATCTATCGCCGGAATTTCGTCAAAAAACCAGGCATAGATATAAACGTCATACCCGCCTATCATATCCCTGAACCCGGTCATCAGAGCCACAACCGAAACCAGAAAGAAATAAACCGCTCTATGCTGGAAGCTGATCATATCTTGCCGGGCAGAAGGCAGATATAATTCATAAAAAAGCCCCAAACACAACAGCAACAAAATCAAAATATAGGGAATCATCGACTAAGCGAATTTTGTAAAAATCTCAGGGAACGTTCTCTCTCCTTATCCAATAATCCGCCCACTCTTTTATAATCTATAAGCTCCATCCTATCCAATCTCCTGTACACCTCGTCCACTGAATCATAATACCTGTCCACAATACCCAGCAAACGAAGCAAAGAAACTACTCTTCCCATCCGGGATTTTACCGAAGGAAGTACAATAAATTGTTTCCGGTGAATCAATGCAAAAGCTACCCCATGAAAAGAATCTGTAACCAACATCTCACATTCCGCAATCGCTTTTACCCAATCATTGACACTTACATGCCTGTTTATGTATCCCTTATTACGAATTTTTATGAATTTGCGATCCAATCTGTTTATCTTTAAATTTGACTTACCGGCTAAAATCTCCAGAAACCGATCGTACTCCGGCGATTGTACAAACTTAAAACTCACCAATGTATTCTGCTTCGTCACAGGACCGGATATCCGGGAATAATCGGTCAATAAAAGCGTCGGATCTAAAACAAGTCCGGGAACGATCTTGAAGTTTTCCCGGCATACTTCCACAGCAAAACTTTCGCGGACACTGACAGCCGAGAACTTACTCAAAAGCGCCCGTATACGTTCCTTTACCTCGTCCGTATATTTTAAATCCTGTTCTCCGAAACTGGCTGCATAGGAAATCCGTTTCACCTCATCAGGCAAAAAATCGAAGAAAAACAATAAGCCGTGTAATGTCATAAAATGCGGGTTCCACACCTGATCGCTACCAACAATATATACCGCCTCCCGGTCGATGTCCCCGATTTTTACATATGCAGGCAAATAGTGTTTCTGAAAGCGCAACATAAACCGGTCATACAGATAACGACGAAGCGTATTTTTCAATGAAGGTTTATATAACAATACTTTCAACAAATCCACCTGATGTCCCCAGGACCTCAGCACTTCACAAAGGGCATAAGTCTGCAACAACGCTCCGTAGTTAGGAGTTCCGGAAAAAGTCAATAATTTAATCCTCATAGTATTTCATTCGTTTCAGAAATTTCAAAACAACCCTTCCCCGTTGTAATTTCTCCAATAAACCAATCATTTTACAAAATACCAGGTAAGGGTACCATCCCCGGGAATACGCCCCGGCTCCCCGGTATATTTTTAATAAAATCCCGTAAGAGCAATGTGTAAACAACCAAGGATAAAACCACCGGGCCGGATGAAATTTTAAAAAACTGAATTTACCATAAACCAAACGAAAATTGACTTTCAACACCTTTTCCCATGCAGAACTATGTACTGTCAAATCAGTCCGCTTCAATAAATCCCGTCCCCGGTCCGTATGCACAATAGCCAGAGACAAACCTTTATAATGTTGTTCCGGAAAATCCGTATCTCCCCAGAAATCTCCCATCGTAATATCCGCCTTTCGCCTGGCAACCGCAAAACGACAATTCAAACAGCAGGAACGGTGCGTATAATGTGTCCCGAAAGCAGCATAGACCAAATCCCCGGCATAAACCTTCTCCGCCTCAGCCTCTTTTTTGAATATAACCGATAATCTTTGCCCTTTTTCACACCCCTCTTTTTTATCTCTGTAAATAATTGTTTGTACCGGACCGGCTTCGTGTTTCAAAAAGGACTCCAACGCCAGAAGCGAAGGAAAACCGGAACAAATCATATCTACCGTATACAAGTGTCCGGAAAACTTATTTTCTCCCAAAAAACAAGAAAGGCCGGCAATCTGACAGGAAGTACCTCCGAACAATACTGTTTTTCCCTGTCGTAACGCCTCTTTCACCGCTTTATAAATGCCGGAAGACACAACCTGCTGGTATTTGCTGTTCTGTATTTTATACAATTCATATATCCCGGAAATCAAAATATGTCTCACCTCTATCCCTTCCATCGAAGCCCCGGCCACTACACCTCCCTGTGAAAGCACATACACCGCCAAAGCTGCAAAAAGTCCTCCGGATGCACTTTGCATACGAAGCTCATCATCATTCGCCCAAACCGCATAAGGTTCCGAACGTCTGGCGATATCCTGATAATCATATCCGGAAACCACCGGACAAACCTCCATACACCGCCCACATTTCACACAAACCCCAGAGTCTATTTCAGGATACAAATGTCCATTTGAGCGCACGCAAGCGTGAATCGCTTTTTCAGGACAAGAATCCAAACAAGCCAGGCAACCTGTACATGTATTTTTCGAAGCCAAACGAATCTTCGTTCTCATCTTACAAAGCGTTTTATCAGATTTTTACTTTCCATTTTCAATACCCTTTCCCACCTCTTAAAAAAATAGACCCATAGAACAGGAATACAGCTATATTTACCGTGATTCCTCTGCAACGACATTTCATATCTCTCGAAATCCTCCCTTTGTTTGTATTGCAAAGCCAGGTCCCTGTGAGCCAACATACGATACTCCTCCAATTGCCCTGCATATTTATTCCGGTCCGTCTCACTCATAGTTATTCCGTTACAGACAGAACGAAGTAACCTGTAAAATTCGTCACATCTCTCGTATGACTGTCGATAAGTGCGCTTAACCCGCGAATGAGAACCGGGAGTATTTACATAATAGAAAAGACACTCATCGATATAACCACACCGGTATTTATAACTGACAGGCAGTAACATCTGAACATTCTGACCTACAAAAGAATATTCGATGCTCCTCTCCGGGTTCACATCCAGAAAAGCGGCAGTTCTTACTAAATAACAACCGTTTACCCAATATTGTATTCCCTTTATCAACCCCTCAAAAAGCCTGGATTCGTAACGTCTTGGCAAAACAGCCAATTTCCTGACATTTTTAAGCGTATAAAAATCCACATAATAAGCATTCGAACGCACAAGTCCATAATCCGGATTATATTCCAGAAAATCCACTCTTTTCTCTATAGACAGGGGATCCAGATAATCATCCGAGTCCGGCCAGGTCAGAAACTCACCTGAAAACCATTTCAATCCTTCATTCAAAGCCGCAGCCTGTCCTGCATTCGCCTGCCTCTTATAGATTAATTTCATTCCCTCCTGTCGGAAAGCAGGAAGATATTCCAAAACAATTTCTTCTGTTTTATCCGTAGAACCGTCATTTACGAATATCAATTCAATATTTTTATAGGTCTGGTTCAATATCGAATCCAGGAAACGACTGACATATTTTTCCCCGTTATAACAGGGGGTTATAATGCTCACTAATTTATTCATGACGAATTTTTTTTCTCACCTGATTGACAATGAACCCTCTCCACTCCCGGTTCATTCCGATAAAAAAAGTTCCCAAAGCAATAGATACGGCCGAAGTTGCGAACACCATCACGAAACGTCCGAAACCATAGGAAAGGCTGAAATGCATATAGACAGGAAACAGCAAAGACAAAACAGTAATAACGAAACATCTCCCAAACGCCTCCCAGACAAAACTCTTGATGGAAAAAGCGGATAAATATTTTTTCAGTATGAACATATTTCCGAAAGAACAAATCAGGAAAGCAATCACACTCAAGACATAAGGAGTATTTGCAGAATACCCGTGTTTAAAATAAAAATAAGTAGCAGGCAATATCGCAGTATAGGTGATCCCGGCCAAAAAGCTCATATATTTTACTTTGCCGGTGGCATGAATAGCAAACAAAACCGGCCTGAACATGACAATAATCATAGCAATGACGATATTCATCCGGCAAAACAGAACCGTATGAGCAGGAACGTTTTTCAACCATACTTCCAATACCAGCTGATTCTCTAAAATTAAAGGAAGTGCAAAAAACAGTAGCGATAGATAAGCATACTTAGCCGCATTATTTACTAAAAACTGTACCCTTTTATAATCTCTCTCTGCATATTTTTTTACAATCTGAGGCCGGACTGCCGTCAAAAAACTGTCAGCAAACATAGATAAAGCTCCCAATACCTGATTCGCAATATTCGTTGCAGCATTCATCAAAGGTCCCCAAAACATATTTTGAAGCAGATTTATCCCCTGACCTCTCAAGGTGGCACTCATGTTGCCCAATAAATCCCATCCGGAAAAAAACAACATATCTTTTATCCGGTCTTTACTATATCTGAAACGATAATGACACTCATTAAAAAAACGTACGCAATATATCCTATACACCAGAGCCACTATTAACGTTACAACAAAAAACAATGCAGAATAAAGAATCAGTTTATCCCGATCGCTCCAACTCAGCAAATAAACAATCAGCAATTTTAAAACCGCATCGATTATACTTACATAAGCATATATTCCCATCCTTTCGTGTGCGATAATCGACGCATTGTAAGGAATCTGAGTGACACTGACCATACAGGCCGCGACAGAAAACTGATAGACCACACGTGCAGCAAACATCCGGTCGTCCGGAACGACCAATTTATGTTCTACAAACCACAGCCCTATTGTTTCCGCCAACAGGAATATAAGTACTGCTATCCCTATATGAATAGTCAGGGCGGTATCAAAAGTTTTTTGTAATCCTACCCGGTCTTGTTTCCCCAAATCATAAGTCAGAAAACGCGAAGTGGCTCCGCTCATGGCACTATTCAGAAATCCGAACATGGCAACCACCCCACCCACAACACTGTATATCCCGTAATCTTCCACTCCCAACACATTCAGCACCACCCGCGAAGTATACAATGTCACCGCCATAATCAATAACATCCGGATATACAACATGGCTGTGTTTTTAGCAATACGGCGGGTATTTTCTGAAGGCATATTACAGATTAAAATGACACAATAAAAAACGTCTGGAAAAGCTTTTCGTCTTGCCGGACAATACTATATGATTTGAAGGAGGATCGGATTTCAATGTTTCGTCAACACATCAATTAGAAAATAACCGGGAAATAAATACGGAAAGAGGCCGACCGAAAAGTAAAACTTAAAAGTGCCCTTTTTACAGGGCACTTGGGATAAGGTAAACCGATCAATAACTATATCTCAATTCAGCCTTCAGCCTGCAATTCGGCTTGGAACTGTGTATATCGATCGTAATTGTCGTACTGTGCCAAAAACTGGTCTTCAACTTACAGGAAACAGAGCCACCGGTCGGTATATTACTCCAATCCCCTCCACCTCCGTCACTGGAACGTACATTTATACTAAAAACAGCACCGCCAGGCTCCTGTATGGTAGCTGTAGCAGAAATCGTAACGCCCCAGCCTTTTTTAGAAATCTGATAATGTGCATTACCATTACGGTCCAGGTCGATTTCAAATGGAATCGTACCGCCTCCATTACAAGACTGTGTGGTTGCTTGGGGAAACTCATCATTTCCTGCCAATTGATTTTCCACATGCTTCTGAAGCTGTGAAAAAATAATATCCAAATTTTCTTCCATAATAATAAAATTTAAACATTATACACCTAACAAACGGATAATATCTGTGATATAAGGTTTCCCTTCATTCGGGAGGGGCTCAAATACAGCAACGATAGCATGGTATGTTTTAGAAATTTCCGTTGCAGTAGTCACTTTGCAGGTAAAACGGTAATTTGTGCCTGCTACGATTTGACTCGAAACGCAAATCGGATCGTATGTAGCTCCGCACCACCCCTTCATTACTGTTTCGAACAGTTTCCGATCTTCTTCCGTCAAAGGACGCCTGGGACTCCAGCCTCCGGGAAGCGTAGAATCGAGATCGGCATTTTTTTCGATTTGAATCGGAAGCACTTCTTCATAAAGCAGATCATCGGGAGAAGAGGCCCTGAAAAATGCAAATTGAATGGCCGCTTCCCCCGGCTCGAGACATTTAAATACAAAGTATTTTTTCAACGGAGCACCTATGCGATATTCTCCGGGTTCCGAACGTGTACCTTCTTCCAGGAGAGCTAATCCTCCTTCTAAACGGACCAAAAAATAATTGGTACCGATACTCGGGCTTACTTCCCGTTCAACAGTAAAAATTTCATTTACTTTCATGGCTTTGGATTTTTAGTTAATACTTAAAACACTATCTATCAATAGATAAATCAGTTTTCCTCATCCCATAAAGACCTCTCCCGTTGAATGCAAACAAAGCAATGTCAAATCAACATATTGTAGCATTCAATAGCCTCCCTCATTTCCGGCGTATATTGGGTTTTATCCCAACTTTCGATAATGCGGGAAGCTTCTTTTGCACATTCCGGTTCTTCTATATAATAATAACAATAAGATAAAAGCTTACATTTTAAAGGCGACCCTGCCATTTGCGGCAACAAGCGCTCTGCAAACGCCAATGCCTGTTGCAATTCCTTCTCCGTATTACCGATTTCCCGGGCATCCATAAGGGCGATAAGGGCTTCTGCCTTTATTGTAATATCCTGCTCTTCAGAATAATATTCCAGTATATCGGCAGACAACTCGGTTATCATACGTTTTATCGTTTGCTGTTCTTCACTCCATAATTTATCTCCGGATTGAATCTGATGTCTTCTGCCGGTTTCACAAAGGGACTCCAACAAATAGCTTCGAGCCAAAAGAGAAAGATTCTGAAGAGATAGGTTCATAATTCACAAAATATAAATAGTCTGTTTTTATTTGGTCGTCGCCGGGAGAATCGAACTCCCGCTCCCTGACCACAGCGACGGCGTTGCCTTCGGGGGTTTCCCCACCGGAACCAAATCCGATTCACGCCCGGTCTGTTACCCTACGCGTGTAGCAACCCACGGCGACGCCACCGGGAGACTCTTTTACGTCCAAAACTGTCAAAACAACGTCTGACTCTGAATGATAACAACACAATAAATGTGTCCGTTTTAACGTTCGATAAAATAGACAACAACCCAATGACCGGATTGTTAAAAAAAGAAATTGAAAACAGACACCGTAAAAAATTATTAATCAACAAGTGATATGAATTTTGGATATCAACAAAAAATATCATACATTTGTATTTACATTTGTTCATTTAAATGAACGTTTAATTACGCTTTTTTAGACATTCTTACCATAAAAACCGTAGCCTTTCTTTTTTCTTTTCGTTACTTACACAGATTCATTAAATCTGTAATACTATGATTGTAGCTTATTTAAGAGTCAGTACGGAACGACAACATCTGATCAACCAACGGAATGAAATTACAAAATTCGCACAGGCAAGAGGAATGACGATCGATCGTTGGGAAAAAGAGGTGGTCAGCGGACGTTGCCGTAAAGAAGACCGCAATTTGGGACATCTGTTAAAATCATTAAAATCCGGAGATAGCCTGATCGTCACGGAACTTTCCCGTTTGAGCCGGACGCTTTATGATATTATGAGTGTATTGAACAATTGCCTGGAACGTAAAATAACGGTCTACAGTACAAAAGACGGTTATGCTTTCGACGACAGTATCAATAGCAAAGTACTGGCTTTTGCTTTCGGGCTGGTTGCCGAAATCGAACGGAATCTGATTTCGTTACGTACCCGGGAAGCATTGGCCACCCGCCGTCAGGCAGGTATCCGACTGGGCAGACCCGCAAATTACAGGCCCAAACACCAATTGTTAAACGAAAAGCGGGAACGTATCGCAGATTTATTAAAACAAGGGGTGCCTGTTAAAACCATTTGTTTACGATATGGTTTTTCCCGCAGTACATTTTATAAACACTGGAAAGAAAACAAAATCAATCCCCCCTCCGACAGGTATTGATTTATTTTTAATCTACGATTTAAACGGATCAGAACCGTAGGTTCGTTGATCTGCGAAGACACAAGACAAGCATTAATCAAACTCCAAAGACGGTTCTTATCCAAAATCATAGATTTCCAAGGTAGATTGTGAGTGCAATCTGAAATTCATGATTTCAAGCAGGCTTTTAACCGTCAATCATATACGCCGCAAGACGGCCAACACATAACGCCGGATAAACCGGAGATGAAACCAAAGAGCAGAATAAAAGCGCCAGGTAAAAGACTGACAATGACGTATTCTGCCATCCGGATAGCGAACGGCAAAAAGGATCGCAAAGATATCGGACCGAACGGCTTTTTCCTTATTTTGCCAACAACCGTCTCCCTGCATAATAAAATACTCTCCCCGAAGGGCGATAATACGATGCAATAATAGTTTTCCTCCATAGCGGAATAAAACCACATCTCCCCGCCCCAATGCCCTGTCTCCGGGAGGACAAAGTTCCAAAATATCCTTGCCGTCGCGGAGAAAAGGAAACATGCTGTTTCCCCGTATGTAAAGACTGACGTTTTTACCTTCCTGTAATACAGCTATCGCTTCTTCCAACAATAAATTCGAAACGGTTTTCATGAACGGAAAATGGTTTGGTAAACCAATCCGGCAGCATCCGGATCAGGCAAACATTCCAGGATATACACAGGGACCCGCTGTAAAACATCGGAAATCGTCATGCAAATTGCATCAGAGAGTTCTACATCTCCCATTAACTCCGGAGGACAGGAAGGATACACAGCCCCTAATGCCCTCAATACGGATAACTCCGAAATTCGATTATACGGAGCTTGTTTCAGGCGTACCAAAGCAATTAAAGGATAAGCTTCGTTCTTGTAACATGGAGTTTTGCCACTCCAGGGAGAACCGGAGACAAGCGGATATCCTTCGGTAATACGTACAACCGGACTGTCATCATTTAATAAAACGGCACCGGAAATATGTTCGCACCATATACGGGTGTGCGTACTTTTACCGGTCCCGGATTCCCCTAAAAAAAGAACGGCTTTCCCATTGCACGTAATGACAGAAGCATGGATTGCTATCGTCCGCTGCATGGCAAAAGATATATTGTAAGCCACCCAGAATCCGAAACGCAACAAATCCGGGTGGGATGTCGAATCTGTCAGCACTTTACGCCGCCCGGGGAAACAAAGCAAATGAAATGAATTATATCCGTCGGACGACTGAAGACTGCATAGAAAACAAGCCTTCCCCTTATATATCCGCAAATGTCCGATCTCCAAAAAGCTTTCATAAAATAAGATACCCGGCACCGAAGGTAAAATCCGGTCCGTCTCGATTGTTAAATCAGGACAAGCAGACGACTCTTCACTTAAAAACGGGACAAAACATCCCATCCGTTCCAATAATTCCGATGTCCCGGAGCCACCGATCACCAACATATGTCCGGCGATACGATAAACTTTTTTCCTGTTTCCTTCCATAAATCGTTTCTTTACCGTAACTTCAATAACAAATGAGGATGTTTCAGGTGCTCGGCAACAGAATAACCAATACGGCTTACAAATGCACTACGGTAAACAAGTTTGTGTTTCCAGCGAGACGAAAAGAACCGCCGGGCCTTGAATAGAAAGACGGTAAACGCCGATTTTCCGATAGGTTTATTCTGCACAACAACACTCAGTACCTCATTCTGCATACGACGGTACAACTGCTTGTTCTCACCCGGAGGGACAGGACAACAACAAGGATCTATTCCGGTTACATCGAAAGCCAAAGCCGTAAATACCCGGGCAAATTCCAACAAACCCGTTCCTTCCAAGGTGTTCATAAATGCACCAACATCTACTTTCTGTCCGCATTTTTGCCAAAAAAGAGCCCAATCGCAAAAATGCCGCAGAACGATGCCTTCGGAAGCGAAATGAACCGCTGCGTGCCGCAATAGGAATAATGCATTGAAATCTGCCGGAGGTGTCCATAATTTATTTGCCTGCACCGGCAATTCCGCACAAGGACAGTCAGCCAGTATATCGTATAACTTTTTCTCCAGGCATTTATCAACGGTATCCATTTTTACATTCAGGAAATATTGATGATTTTCAACCGGAATGGCACGGTAATAAAATTTAGAATGCTTATAATAATCCACATTCACATCTATTCCGTTATCTTCTGCCCATTTATTCCCTTCTTCGTATTTACCGAACAACCACACGTCGATGTCACCTCCTTCGCGGTGAGCGGGTACCGGATATAAAGAAGCCAGTCCCAATCCTTTCAGTATCATTATACGAATTTCCTGTCCGGCTAATTCTCCGGCCAGTTCTCCGGCTGTACGGGTATACCGGGCAAAACGGTTTTCTATTTTTTCCACATTCAACACCCATTGTAAGCGTAACTCCCTCGGTAGTAAATACTCCGCAGATAATTTTTTCAATCCGTCCCATATCAAAGCCAGAACTCCTTGCCCGGAAGCGATTTTATATACTTCTTTCCAATCCTGCCCGGAAAGCATTTCAAGTTCTTTTATCTCCGCAGGGCATCTACCTATAGCAGTACGTAAAAGTCCGACCACTATTTTTTCATGCTCCATATCAAAGTATAGCTTTACATTGCTTCAGAGAATCTATCCATACCAAAGCATCGCGCTTCGCTATTTCTTCGGGGATCGAATAGGTTTTCATCAATAGTTCCACCACATTTTCCTCCGTAAATTCCTTATGCCTGAATTTTACCCATAATTCTTTGGCTGTATCGTTCAGAGAAATTACTTTGGTCATATCGGCACCCTGCGTGCCGTGCATAATTACGATATTTTCACCGGCAATCACCCGCAACCGGTAATCTGGATTAATTTTCATACTAATATTGATTTAATAAAAGGTTTGAAAGTAACGGACTGTGACTTTCAAACCTTTATTACATTATTTAAATTCCGCCGGGAAATAAACCCCTGCCGGGAAACGGAAGTAACCGGCATAGGTCGCTTTCAGCGGTTCTGCAGCATTGAAATTCCACACGCTGACGTGATTGATCTTGTAGTCCTGACCATATCCCTTGATTGTCGCCATATACACTTCTCCGGTTTCCGGATCAACGCCCAAGCTGTTGTAATTCATTGCAGCATCTGCAATTTTACCCGTTATATTCAATAACTGCTCTGTTGTTCCGGAGGTAAAATCATGCCTGTATATCGTTGTCGACCCGTTCGTAAAATACACGTTGTCTCCAAAAGCAGCAAAAGCCGGTACGGCACCCCAGCCCGCTCCGATTTTATAACTTCCCAATTCATTGCTTTTCAGAATAGAATAATCGGCCGGATCAATTTTCATCATAACGGCCGGATTGGATACTACAGAGACCCATAATTTCCCGTCCGCCGATTTCCGGAGACCCGATATATTGGCATCCATAGTAAGGGTATGTACGATATCCGTCCGTCCCGGTTCCAATACATGCAAGGATTTACCGGCAGCGGCAAATACCTTATTTCCGGCAACGGCCATCCGGTTTTTAATAACTCCTTTTGTACCTTCGATAAACTGAATCGTTTTTGTGGCAAGATTAAAAGAGTACACCCCATTATTATCCCGGATAAAAGCATATCCTCCCGTCACTGCGATATGGGTCGGCCAACTTAAAGCCGGAGTAAACTCGTCTGCTTCGTAAGCCACCACTTTTTCCATCGTTTTCGCATCGGCAACGACAAACATTCCGACTCCATCGTTTCTGCTGCCGTTTTGCGTAATGATATAAATTTTGCCGTCATTGATAAACAGGTCCTGTGCTACATTTCCCATATGTTCACCGTTAGCCCGGTAATAAATATCAGGGGTCATTACTCCATCCGGAGAAATATGACAAAGGGTTCCGGTTTCATTCGACATATTGCCTTCCATCAACACTAAAGCACCTTTGGTATAATCGACTACAGCCGGAGTCAAGGTCGTCAGGTCAAGCGTTTTCGTATAACGTTTTCCGGCAAGTAAATCGGCGTTACCGCTAAACGTCTGCACACCTCCTGTCGTTCCGACAGTAATCGTCGCCGGCGAAGCCGTGAAATTCGTTGGAGCGATCATCATATATACGGTTGTTGAAGCTCCGACAGCCAACGTTACAGGTTCTTTCATCGACAGTTGTACGACAGTCCGCTTCACCCCGTCGATCATATTACCGGAAGCATCTATCGTCTTCCCTGCCGTCAGGGTGGAAGTGATAATGTCGAATGTATAGTCACCGGCAATCGTCTGTCCGTTTCCGTCCAATTTTACCGTTTCCAATGCTATCGGAGCTGCCGTCGAATTGGTGACTGTAAATTCCAATAATACAAAAGCATGGCGAAAAGAAAAATCCAGTGTCTGATCGATATAGGTACCGACAGTTCCTCCGTCCAAGCTCAAAGAAGCATACATAAAATCGGTCGCCCCGATATGAGCCGAGCTATTGGCAGCCTCCTGTACCTGATTATTGGAAAGGGTTGCCGGGACACGGGTCAGGACTGCCGTTGCATCGGCACCTTCCCGATAGGGATAGTAAGCATAAAAACGATGTACACCCGAAGCTCCCCATTTGTATTTTCCCGTATAAGTAACGTTATCGGCTACGGTAAAAGTTGCAGAAACATTATTTTCACCCGATGCCAGTGTATATTTGATATTCGTTACATTACGGTCGGCATCGTTCGTCTCGGCCAGAGCCTTATCGGAAAAAAGTGCGATCGCATCGCTGCTGTTCCATAAAATACTGTAATCGTCGCCGATCGATGTGCGGGTAGACTCTCCGCTCTTTCCCGTTACTTTAAGTCCTTCATTCGGCTGCACCGAAATTCCGTGTTCATCCTCCTGACAAGCTCCGAACAAGCAGGCAAAGAACACGAATAATAACATTCCTTTTTTCATTTTTTATCTTGTATTTTTATTAATAATCAACTTCGTTTATTACCAGTTGCCCCCGTTATCCCAGGGATAGAATGAAGAAGCGAATCCTTTTTCCACTTCAATTTCAATGATTTCAACCACAGGCGGCTGATAACTTCTAATTTTTTGTTTTTCCATCGTTATGTATTTAAAAGTTTGTGTTTCATCTTTCTATTCGACTTTACGGACGTTTTTCATTTCAAATTATTAAATTGTTTATTTCCGGATTGCAATGTCGTCCATACAGAAATATGCCGGAGTATTCATTCCATAGGTCCCGGTATCGGAGCTCGATAAAGTAAATGTCAATTTATTTACAGCTCCGAGCGATGTTAAATCGAGTTTCGTCCATTGCTGTATAATATCGGACTTCCCGTTCCGGTAATCTGCCAAATAAAAATCGACTGTACCGATTTGTCCTCCGTCTTTGTTATATCCGGTTACGGTCAGCTTAAACCAATCTCCGTCTGCAAATTTTTTCGCAAAGCTATCTCCGTTCAGCATGGAAAGCACGGCATAGGTAGAGTTGGTTACATACAAATGGTCAACGGTCTTTTCCGTCGCTGTCGGAAAAGTAATTGCCGAAGTATAATCGGGTCCCATAATATTTTCAGCACAATAGACAATGGCAAACCTTTCTGATCCGTTCCGTCCGCCCAGTGATGTCAAAGGGTCCTTATAATAAACACTGTACTGATTCGACACTCCGGCAACCGTCATATCACAATTTCCGGAATAAGCCACTCCGCACCAGAAAGCAGAAGGACCTCCCATCGCTGCCGTATAAGGATAAGCCGTAAACGTCGCACCGTAACGGGTATGGGTATAAATATCACAAATACCGTAAGCATCCGTCGTTCCGGTGGATGTTCCGTAAGAAACGCCATTGTCTTCCAATACAATATCCTCGAAATCAATTACATCATACGTCATTGCAGGAGTCAACGCATTAACGTCCAAATTCTTCGTATAACGTTTCCCGGCCTGAAAATTCGCATTTCCGGTAAATTCCTGGTCTCCGGCAGAAGTTTTTACCGTGATACGGGCTGCCGCGGATGAAAAATCAACAGGGGCAATCAACAGGTAGACTTTGGTGGAAGCTCCGGCTGCCAGCTCGACTCCCCCCGCAACAGTAAGTCCGACGACATGGCTCTTACCTCCTTCGATCTGAGTTCCGGATGCATCCGCCGTTTTCCCCGAAGTAAGAACCGAGGTTTTCAGGTCGAAAGTATAATCTCCGGCAACCGCTACGGTTCCTCCGTCCAAAGTCAACCCTTCCAGTACCAACGTTCCGGTAGTAGAATTGGTAATGTGGAATTCCAATAATGAGAAAACATGTCTGAAAACAAAATTCAGAGTTTTCCCGATGTATTCTCCTTTCGTTCCGGATTCCAACGCTAAAGAGGCATACATAAAATCCAACTTGCCGATATGATCCGAATTATTTGCGCCTGCCTGAATCTGGGCATTGGGCAAATTAACCGGTATATACTGAAGTTTGGTATTAGCACCTGCAGCATCCCGATACGGGTAACAGGCATAAAAATAGTGTGTCCCGGGATCTCCCCAGACGTATTTTCCGGTAAAGGTCAGACGATTGTCCGAGGCAACTCCGAAGGTTCCGGAAGTTCTGTCCGTCCCCTCCGTCAACACATATTTAATGTTGGTTACACTTTGGTTTAAAAAAAACGGACCGTCAGCCGATATTCCCCATTCTGCCTGAGCCTTATCGGAAAAAAGAGCGATAGCATCGCCGGCACTCCATAAAATGCTATAGTGATCTCCTATCGAAGTCCGAACCGGAGAAGCATTACTCCCTGTCACTTTCAAACCCTCATCCGGCCTGAATGAAAGGGCGTGTTCCTCCTCCTGACACCCCCAAAGCAGACAGGAGAATAACACCGATAATAACAACCATTTTTTCATTATTTCTGTTTTTATCTTCTATTTACCGTTACCAGTTGCCTCCGTTATCCCAGGGATAGGATGAAGAAGCAAATCCTTTTTCCACTTCGATTTCAATAATTTCGATCACCGGGGATTGATAATTTTCAATTTTTTCCATAGTCTCTGATTTTATAATTAAACATGAATTATTTCCGTGTATCGATACTGATTCCTTTGACATGTAAATCAACGGCTCCGGCTACTTCTGTAGAACATTCTCCCAGCCAGCCGTTTTCCTGATTGACACCGCAATACACTTTTACAAAGTCGATTCCCGGTAATTCCACCGGATTTCCGTCGGCATCCACAGCCCAAGCCAGATCGATAGCCGATTCGTCATCTGTATTGGGATAATTATCAGCATAGCCATAACGAAAAGCATACAGGACAAAATAATTACCCGCTCCACTTTCATCCAATCCGTTTTCAGGTAAACGGGTTCCACTGAAAGTCAATCTGTCTTCGTTCACCCAAGCAGGGAAATAAGATTGCCGGTGAAACATATTCTTAGCCTTATATCCTGAATTCCCCTGATTGTCTTCCCAATAAATATATTCGTCGGCAACCTCTTCCGACACAGGGCGGTGGTAGGTGATTTCATAATTACGAATTGTCCGGACATCTTTACCCGCCTCAAGGAAAAAAGGATACCAAGCTTCGTTCTCTGCTGTCTGATATGCACTTCCGGCAATTTCATACCATTCGTCATCCGGGAGTCCGTTACCGTTTTTATCGTAGGAAACGACGATAATTCCCGGTTCACAACTTCCGCCGAACGGAGCATCGGGACGGGGATTGGCATTAGAACCGAAGGCATTTCCTAAAATCCGGATATCCCGTTTTCCCTTTACGTTCACAACCGTATGGTCAAAACCGAAAACAATATACCCCCCGAATCCGCCCAAACTGACCATCCCTCCATTCTCTTTTCCAACCAAATACCCTTCAACCTTGGTAATTATATCTTCCCGGGTATCTCCTTCGGTATAAGCAGGTAAATCATTGGTAAACTGTCCTACTGCCGGGAGGAAATCATAGATTTTAGCAATATACGGCGATGCCTCGGCAGCACTTTTCTTTACCGTCACCGAAATGTTTCCCGTCTGACTTTCCTCTCCTTTTGTCGCCGTAACTTTCAATTTATAAGAGCCCGGCAGTCCTGCTAAAAAAACGGCCTCTCTGGATGTCGCCGCCGTCAGTGAATAAATCTCTGAAGGCGCACTTTCCATACTCCATTGCCAAACAACATCTTCTCCTTCCGGAGCATTCGTTAAAACAAGACGTGTCAAAACATTGGAAAAGGAGGTAAAGACCGTATCTTTAATTTCTCCCAATTGTTCATCATCATCACCGCCTCCCGGAGTGCCCGGACCGTTATTATCGTCGCTGCATGCCAAAAACAATGCACAACACAACGAAATCAACATTAAAAATTCAATTGTCTTTTTTTTCATAATCTGTTTATTTAAGTTACTTTGTTATTAACCACATATTTCAAAACCCACAAAAAACGGGATATAATGCAATTACACATAAGCTCATTTATACACAAAAGCAAAATGCCCCGGAATATTCCCGGCTGTCGTCTTCCATTTCAATTTACCTTCCGGCGTAAAACAATAGATATATCCCGTTACAACATAATTCTGGGCATCTGTAATAAAAATTTCCTTTGTTTCCGGATTGACAGCAATTCCGTAAGGAATCAATATTTTCTTATCCGTACCGTCGGTAATTATTTTGTCGGATACGACTTGTTGCGTCCGGGTATCCAGTATGCCATACGTCACCGTATTCTGTCCCGTATGATGACTGTATGCGACACTGTAGAAATAGAGAGAATCACCGACCATACACATCTCGCTAACCGGTATATTCAAATCGGCCACCACCTGATCCGTAATCGTATTGATGACAAATAAATCCGGAGCGACATCGTAATAATCCCCCCGGGAGGATACATAAATATACCCCCGTTTATCCAATTGCATCCGGTGCAGGTTTATCGCTACATCTATATCCTTGATTTTCCGGAAGGTTTTTAAATCCACCACCGACACCCGGCGGTCATAATCGGGAACCCGATATCCCCCGGAATTCGCCACATACAATTTCCCGTTATGAATAACTATTTCTTCCGGCTGATAGCCAACCGCCACTTTACGCGTCAGTTTTAATGTCGCCGTATCTATTTCTGCCACAAAACCGATTTCTGCATTGGGATCGATTGCTACCTTCCCCGCATACGAACTGACATAAGCCTTCCCCTCATGAAAAGCCATATACCGGCAATTAGGCACCTGTATGGTATCGATATGCCGGGTCGTTTCCACATCGAACACCTCGATAAAATTAGAACAGTTGATAACGGCATAAGCTTTCGACCCGTATATTTTAATATCGTTGCCGACATCCCCTAATTCTTTAACGATCTGCGGATTGCGTTCCGAATACAAATCACGGGTATATATGCCGGTCGTATAATCGAAATAATCCAGAGAAGCCCGGTTCATCCCCATATTCCCTTCATTGAGTAAATAAAAACCCTTAATCCGGGTATTTGCCAAGGGGTAAGAAACCGTTTCGGAGTCCGAAAGAAAAATAATCTCATCTTTCCGGCAAGCCCCAAAAGACACTAACAGCAGGGACAAGTATATAATCTTTTTCATCAGAAGCTAAGAGTTAAAATAAAACGGAAATTTCGTCCGGGCATCGGATAGTTCAGTACGACATCATAATATTGATTCAGTAAATTATTGGCTTCAGCTGATAATTTCAGAGTATAGTCCCGGTAACGGAAAGTTTTTTGCAATGAAGCATCGTGTGTATACCACGGTTCGATACGGTTGCGTTCAATATTATTCACCGCTCCGTTATAACGTTCCCCGACATAGATAAAACTGTAATTCACTGCCCACGTTTTATAGGTCAACCCACCGATAACCGATCCGCTATGCCAGGGAGTATAAGGAATCTGATCCCCATACGAACTAAGCTTGAAACCGTTGATTTTGGTAAAATCCCGGGCTTTCGACCAGGAATAAGTCAGGTTTGTATTCAGTTTTACTTTCCCGATCGCCGCCTGAACAGCAACCGTCGCATCTATCCCTTTGCTCTCCACCCTTCCCATGTTCGTCATCATCCACCGGAAACTGCTTCCGGTAGGCGTTGCAATAATTTTATCGGTAATCGCGGCATAATAAGCATCTGCCTGAGCCGTCAAAAGCGTGATAAAAGAGGCCTTAAACTCCTTTTTATAACTGACACCGAAGTTATACTGACTGGCATACTCCGGTTTTAATTTACTATAACCGATCTGGGTATAATACAAATCATTAAAGGTAGGCATACGAAAAATCCGTTTATAGAAGAAACGTAAGGTCAGATCCGTTTGTCTGAAAGGTGTATATCCGACAAATAGGGCCGGCGCCAACTCGTGTTTATCAGGGGATTTTGTATTGTATCTTACTTTTTCAAAAACCAATGTCCCCAACAAACTGGCTTGCATTTTCAATCGTCCGAAATCCACAGCCGTCGCCAAAGCTCCCCAGGCCGAATAACGTTCGGGGAAAGTAAAAAGAGTACCTACCCCCCGCATATCCGCATTCAGTTTATTGTATTGCCAATCGACGGCAAGCGATACCTCCCAGTTCGGCCGGATGGCATAGGAATGAGCCGTAGAAAAATACCAGTCCTGCTGATAATACCGGTTATCGTATTGCATTTTTTTGGTAACATAGTCTTCCATAAAAAGCACCGTATCACGGGACAGATAATGAGTATAATCCCAGGCAAATTTTGCACTGAATTGCATTTTGTAGCGGGGAGACAATTCTTTTTTCAAAAAAGCCTGAAACATAAAATTTTTATCTCCCTGCCGTTCTCCGCCCGAAAACACATTCCGTACGATCGCTCCCGGCAGTCCCCTGTCGGACTGGTAGTAGTAAATCTTCGCCTGCCACACCCCGTCAGACAATGTTCCATATAAACCGCTTTCTATCCGGAATGCATCTATATCGCTGTTTCTCCGTATAGCAGTTGTATCATAAGCGACCGCCCCTCCGGGTGTCAACCTTCTGTAACGGAATTTATACCGCCCGTTGGAATGCAGGTATTCACCTCCGGCAGTTATCGACAGACGATCGGAAAATTGATGCTCGAGACGAAAAGAGGGATTACACAGTTGTATGGAACCTGCCTTATAACGCAAAAGAGCATGCGTATGCTTTCCCTTTTCAAAAACCGGACGTTTTGTTTTTAAATAAACAGCCGAAGCCGATGCAAAATCCTTTGCAGCCTGAAATATTTCACTTTTTTGCCCGTTGTACAAAGCCACCTCTTCCAAGTCGTCCAAAGAAAAACGACTGAGATCGACAACTCCATTCTGGGCATTCCCGATTTGCAAGCCATCGTAAAAAACGCCTACATGATGAGAACCCATGTTGCGCACGTTGATGGTCTTCAAACCTCCCATGCCACCGTAATCCTTAATTTGAACACCGGCAAAATAGCGAAGAGCATCCGCCAGAGAATGAGAATTGAGACGCTGCAACTGCTCACCTTCCAAACGCTGGGCCGGGATAATCTCTTTGTACTGCCGGGCCACGACAACGGCCTCATCCAGAAGCTGCACACTGTCCAACCTGCTTTGTGCCTGTAAAGCAGCTATCATTGCCAACAGGCAAAATATGCACACACACTTTTTCATGTAATAAAATCTGTAAAACCACAAAATTCATACAGATTTCACATCACACGGGGAATAACCGAACAAGTAAAAACGTTACACTGAGAGTGTTTTAATAAAGTCAGAATACCGTTACACTTTCTCCCATTCGCCGCAGGAGCAAAATCTAAATACGCAAGGCAGGTCTTCTGACTTATTCCGTTTTGACGCCTTCCCAACCTTTAGGTCAGTGGCAAAGTATGTCAAAACATCTTTGGAACTTACAGCAGCGGGAACTGTTGCCGATTTGCACGGCATTCCCTTTTAATTCCATTCGCGAAAACGAATCGGAAACCATTGCATAGCAAAAGTATTTTTTCAGAATGACATTTACAAATAAAATCAGAAATTTAATTTCATCAACACATATAACATGCCGTATACCAATTAATTACAAGATATTATCTATATTTTCCCAACGTTTTATCTTTTGAAAAATATCGAATCCGGATTTGAAAAATTCTGCGACTTTTTGTTCCGGATCAGGATAGAAAAGGGCATCTTTCAACGTCAGAAAGAACTCCTTCTTTTCCGGTTTAAACAGAGCTTTATCCGGTTGCAGCAAGGATTCATTTCCCCTTATCGTTTCGATAAAAGGATAGGGCATGGCAAAAAAGGCAGCCTGCGGGAAACTGATATCACCCGGCCAAAACCCACATTCGTATAACCGTTCGTCAAAAGCCTTCTCCATAACGGGGTCCTTTTTACCGAAAGGTGCCGGCTCTCCGCTAAACACGATACAAGTCAGATCCATCGTACCAAAATAATAAGCCGGATAATGCACTTTACAGCGAAATGCCGTCAGATAACGGGCCATAGCACCATAAGCAAACAACATATTCTCTAACCATTTGCGGATAGCAACCTTATCGTAGCTGTGATGTTTGTCGTCCTTATCGAATTCCAGGGGATCATAAAATTCCTGCGGATGAACATTGATCAGGGTCGGTGAACCGATTTGTTCCAAAGCCGAGGCAAACTGTCCGTAAAAAGCGGCAACACTCACGCCATCTTCCAAAGGTACATTTACTTTTTTCCCGTCACCGTTCATAAACTCTACCTGATGTTCTCTGAAGTTGAATAAAATGGAAAAAGGGGACGAATCTCCGGGTATCAGTCCGGTTGTCAATCCGTCCGGGACAAGATAGAGCCTTACATGTGCCCATTGGGGCCGCTTCGGGCTACGCTCCACTTTCACTTTCCCCGCCATCTGCAAAAACAGATGTACCGTATCGGCCGTATCCTGCCATTCAGGATAATCCAAATATATATCTTCCATCCTTTTATTGTATAACTGTTCGACAATCTACTTCTTAAACTTACCTTCCCTGAAAATAGTTCTTCCTTTTAACTTTATTTAGAGCCTATTTTTTTCAAACAAAATTGTTCCCCTCTCCGTTATATCTTTCCGGAGGATATCGGAAAAGCGGGGTAATTTTTACAAATATGATTTATGAAGAGCTATACTCTGATTTTCATTTTCTATCTACTATTTGTTTTTCCGGTTTCCGGTAACGAACGGAAAACACTTCCGCAATTCCATTTCGGCGGAGCCTTACGTTTCAATTACAATTTTTCGGACTGGAACCGGGGACACAGGGACAGAGGCGGGGACTTCGGATACGATGTATTTCTCCTTCACCCGACAGCTTCTTACAAAAAATTACTGTTGGATGCCGATTTTCGTTTTTACAGCACAGCTTTCGGAGGATTTATGCTGAAATACGGCTGGATCGGCTACCAATTCAATCCGCAAAACCGTATCGAAGTCGGACTCACCCGGGTGCCTTTCGGCATCCAGCCTTCAGGAGCCCACAACTTCTTCTTTCAAATTGCCTACTATGTGGGATTCGAAGACGATTCGGATATGGGAGTCAAATTCGTACATACGGGAGAGCATTGGGAATATGCACTGGCTTTTTTCAAAAATGCAGAAGAACTGTTGTTCAGTGCCGATGCCGAAGTATCTGACGATCGCTACGGATATGACGTTGCCGGACGAAACAAGGAAATCAACCAATTAAACGGCCAGGTATTTTACAAATGGGGAGAAAACGTCATACAAAAAAGCGGTGTATCGGCCGAATTCGGGCTGTTATATAACCTGGATACCCGGAATAACGGTACTCATTTTGCTTTTGCCCTTCACCACGAACTCTACTGGAAAGGTCTCAGTTTAAAAGCACAGGCAACGACTTACGCCCTGTATCCTAAAAATGCTCCCGGAGAAGGCCGGACCCTCATCACAATGACAGCTTACGGAGCCCCTTATCTCGTTGCCGCCAAAGCCAATATCTATTCATTGAGTCTGGGATATAAATTCCCGATTCATTGGGGACCGTTCAAAAGCCTTCAAATATACAACGACTTCGGGTGGCTGCAAAAATGGAATGACAATTACAAAGACAGTTTTCAAAATGTGTCCGGCTGCCTGTTGACCGCAGGCCCGGTACAAACCTACATCGATTACGCCCTGGGAAAAAATCAGGCCTGGCTGGGGCCGGACTGGAACGGTTTCGGACCGGGAGGAGGCAGTGATTCCTGGCATGCCCGCTTTAACATTAACATCGGTTATTATTTCTAAAATCAAATTTATGCTGACAGAAATTTTTACACTCTACCGGGACCGTTGGGATTTTTTCCTGCAACTGATGTTACAACACATCACGATATCCCTTATAGCCATCGTCTGTGCAGGAGTCGTCGGACTATGTCTCGGTATTTTTATCAGCCGCTACCGGAGAAGCAGGAGTACGATTCTGGGATTGACGAATTTCATTTATACCATTCCTTCGATCGCTTTATTCGGCTTTTTGATACCTTTTTCAGGTATCGGCAATACCACCGCTATTATTGCCCTCACGATCTATGCTTTGCTTCCGATGGTAAGGAATACATATACCGGCATCCGGAACATCGACCCGGAAATCACAGAAGCCGCCCGCGGTATGGGAAGCACTCCCTTCCAACTCCTTTACCGGATCGAATTGCCATTGGCATTCCCGGTGATTTTAACCGGCTTACGCAACATGGTCGTCATGACGATTGCTTTGGCAGGTATCGCCGCCTTCATCGGTGCCGGAGGATTAGGCGTTGCCATCTACCGGGGAATTACCACTAACAATCCGGCCATGACTGTCGCCGGCAGTTTACTGATTGCCGTATTGGCTTTGTTCACTGACGGTTGTGTCGGTCGCTATGAAAGTTACATCAAAAAGAAACGCAAAATGAGCCGGGTATGAAAACAACACTACTCTATCTGCTTACGAGCCTGTTTTTATTCGTGGGCTGCCAAAATTCGGATACCACGATCCGGATTGCCACCAAACCGATGACCGAACAATTCATTCTGGGAGAAATGCTGGCCATACTGATTGCAAACAACACCTCTCTCCATCCCGTTATCACCAAAGGAATAGGAGGCGGAACAAGCAATATCCACCCGGCAATTGTAAAAGGCGATTTCGACTTATACCCCGAATATACGGGAACCGGCTGGCTGGTCGTTTTGAAAAAAAATAATTTACTACCACCACAGCAACTTTACGACCAACTGGCAGAAGCCTATCGCCAACAGTTCCATCTGGTCTGGATCGGTCCTTACGGCTTTAACAATACCTATAGCCTCGCCGTAAAAGAAGAAAATGCCCGTAAATTCGGGCTACAGAAATTTTCAGATCTGGCCCGTTATCCGGACCAATTCAGATTCGGGGCCGAGTATGATTTTTTTGAAATACACGAAGGGTACGATGCCCTGTGTAAATTTTACAACCTCAAATTTAAAAAGACAATGGATATGGATATCGGTTTGAAATACGAAGCCATTAAATCGGATAAAATCGATGTTATGAACATTTTTACTACGGACGGGCAGCTTAACGGTGCCCGCCTGACCGTCCTGGAAGACGACAAACACTTTTTTCCGACTTATTACTGTGCAACCGTTGTCCGCGAAGAAACATTGCAAAAACATCCGGAACTGAAACAGGTGCTGGCTAAAATGAATCATATTTTAACGGATAGCGAAATGTCCGAACTCAACTATCTTGTAGAAGTAGCAGGCCAACCGGAACACGATGTCGCTTTAAATTTTCTGAAACGCAAGGGAATCCTGACTCAAAATTAACCTGGACTTATGAATGATTTTCCCGCTATACGATTCGATCACGTCTCGAAAGATTACGACGAACATACCATTTTAAAAGATATCAGTCTGGATATCCGGAAAGGTGAGTTTCTGACTGTCATCGGCAGCTCCGGCAGCGGAAAAACGACCTTGTTAAAGCTAATTAACGGCTTAATACAACCGACATCCGGAAAAATATATATCAACGGGAAAGACATTTCTCTGGAAAATCAAACCCTTTTAAGGCGTAATATCGGATATGTAATTCAAGGCATCGGATTATTTCCGCACATGACCATACGAAAAAACATAGCCTATGTACCCGGTTTGCTCAACAAAAAAGACAAAAAACGGACAACGGCAGCCGTCGGGCGGTTGATTCAAACGGTCGGACTCGACCCGGATATGTTGGAACGTTATCCTTCCGAACTTTCCGGAGGACAACGGCAGCGTGTCGGCATAGCCCGGGCACTTGCCGCCAATCCGGATATTCTTCTGATGGACGAGCCCTTCGGAGCCGTGGACGAAATTACCCGGAAAATGCTTCAGTCCGAAATCATCCGGATTCATCAGGAATTGCATGTGACGATCGTATTCATTACCCACGACATCCGGGAATCCCTTTTATTAGGCAGCCGGGTTCTGGTCATGAACAACGGATGTATCGAGCAGGAAGGTTCTCCCGATGAAATCCGCCGATCTCCGAAGTCCGACTTTGTAAAAGCCCTGACCGGACACGAAATACAATGACCTTACGACCGTTTAATTGTGGATTTTAAATTGTAGATTATATAAACAAATTCCATTTCTTGATAAAAAATCAACGATCAATACGTACAATGAATTATCCACAGCATACTTAAATAAAAAATATATGAAAAAGAAACATCAAAAAATCCTGACACTTATCGGAGCTATTATTCTTTGCATTCTGCTATTGTGGTGGCTGTTTGCAGCTACATTAATCGAAGAAGACGAAGAAATGCCTACCTCTGTTATTACGGAACAGGCAGAATAAGCTTTTCAGGGAACAAAAAACGCCGGACCGAATTCCGGCCCGGCGCTATTTCGTGATCATTTCCCCGGTCAATATCCTGCAGCTTGCGCTATTCTCTTCGGAATATCGGTATTGTCCAGTTTACCACTGAACAATTGAGCTCCGGCACCTATGGCATATACCGGAACAACCCCGGCTGAATGACTGCCGCTCGTCCAACCGACCATTGCAATGCCATCGAGTATCCGGATGGCCTCTCCGGCCAGTTGTTCGTTTTCAGAATAAAGATTCTTCTCCGGTTTCGCGTTTTTCGAACCAAAAGTATTTTTGTATACCTCCTTTAATCTAGCCTCCTGAGCTTCACTCAACGGCACCTGATTCCAGAATCCGAGATTTTCTGTCAACACACTTTTCACATCTTCCCAACTGACTTTGTTTCCTTTTTCTTCCCGTAACTGATGAAGTTTTGCCGTCAGTTTATCCTTCGATACTTTCTGATATTGCAAAGCCTGTAAATTCAAAGCATATTTTCCGGTTCCCAAAACAATACCTCCGGTTTCATGATCGGCTGTAATGACAATCAACGTCTCATCCGGATGCTGATTGTAAAAATCCAACGCTTTCTGTACAGCCTCATCCATATCAACCACTTCCCGGAAAGCCGTCGCCGCATCATTTCCATGACAAGCCCAGTCGATCTTACCTCCTTCAACCATCAGAAAAAAACCGTTATCGTTATTCCGGGTCAAAAATTCAATCGCATTCTCTGTAATCTGTGCCAATGTCAGATCATTCCCGGAGCGATCTATCGCATAAGGCAGAGAAAAATTATCGCTTCCTTCCTGCTGTATAAAAATTAGTTTCCCGGCATCCCCGGCTTTGGCTTTATACTCTTCCATTCCCCGGATTACAGTGTAACCTTCCTTGTCAAACAGTTCATACAAATTGATAGCCGTCGAATCTTTTTTATTATTGGGTTGTACAAAACCGGCTCCGGCATAGAAATCAAAACCGGCTTTCGGCAAATCCGTACCGATTTCGTAACTCATCCCACGATCCGGACGATGAGCATAAAACACTGCCGGAGTAGCATGATCGACACTCACAGATGTCGTTATTCCGACTTTTTTACCCGCTTCTTTCGCTTTTGTAGCAACACTGTATAACGGAGCCTGATGCAAACTGTCCATACCTATCGTTCCGTTTTTCGTCTTTGTTCCCGAAGCCAATGCCGTTCCGGCAGCAGCAGAACAGGTAACAGAATTGTATTTAGAATAAGTGGTTGCAAAATTCACAACAGGAAATTGTGTGAAATGTAAAGGCTTAATACCAATCCGGCCTTCTTTTTCCGCCAAATACATTTCTGTACCGTTTACCTGATTTACCCCCATCCCGTCACCGATAAAATAGAATACGTACTTTGCCTTCTTTTCTTTAGGCCCACATTGGCATTGCGGCAACAAAAACAGCACAACTGCCAAAACAGATAATAAATAAATCGCTCTTCTCATTTTATTTTTAAATTAATTCAAAAACATACTGTCCGTTATTTAAGTTCAAAAATAAAAACAAAAATTCAAATACAGTCGTCTTCTCCTTCAATTTAATGAAAAAGTAACAAAATAATTAAAAAGTCCACCGACCAAAATAAGGTTTAAATTTTAGATTTACGATTTTAGATTGGAATACAAGCAAAAAATTGTTGATTCGTTGTCGGATTTATTTAATCTAAAATCATAAATCTAATCTTTTTCTGAGGGTTGCTTTGCGGGTTCAATCTAAAATCGTAAATCTAAAATTAAAACATCGGTTCCGGAGATTTCTTATCATATATCACTGAAATCTTATTTCCCTCGATCAGAATTCCCCGTCCTCTTCCTTTCTCATAATTTTCTTCGTTGTCGACATTGACAGCAATCACTCTGCCCTGATAAAATGTAGTCATATCGTCAAAAATCGTATGACCGACCAAAATACGGTCAACTTTATATTTTTTCAATAAACGGATGACGTCCGGAAGATAAACCGGCTGATATTTATCGGCTGATTTTACCATTCCTCTATACCAGAAAGGGCCTGCTTTCGTATCAAAAACAAAAGCAGAAGTAGCCGATACTGCCTTTCGGCCTTCTTTATTAAGGGAAAGACCTTTGCCGACCGTTTCATTCATCTGTAAAACCGCCTCTTTACGTTTCAGAAATTCGGCACTTAATCCGGCGTGTACAATCAGATTATTTCCGATAATTTGTACCAGATTCCGGGTTCTCAACCACCTTCCCAATTCGCTGTTTTCCTGCCACAAATCCTGATAAGCAATCCGCAAGCTATCAGCCAGTTCTTTGTATTTACGTTTTGTATAACGGCAATCTCCCCGCAATACCATTTCTTCATGGTTACCTAACGTAAAAGAGACTCCGCCTCCGGCTTCCGCAGCTTCCTGTTCTAATTTATAGATCAGCCAGAAAACCGGCAATACGTCTTTCCCGCGGTCGAACACATCTCCTATTATCACCAAGCGATTGTCTCCGAAATTCCAGTTGTAATTTTCATCGATTACCCCGTTATTTTTCAGTACGGATACAAAACAATCCAAATTACCGTGAGGGTCCGAGATAACAAGCATTTTTTCCGGTTGCGGCATCTTCCAGGGTTGACGTTCGAAAGTATGCAACTTTACCCGGAAACGATGTTTTCCGTTACCGGAAACCACCGGAAAAGAAAAACCGGCAGGTACAGCAGCATACGACGTATCCCGGATCACGGCATCCTCTCCGACCCATACCATGCGGAAACCACCGGTACTATCATACAAGATATAAGGCCCATCGGCCGACAACGAACTTTGCTTTTCCTGATGATCTTTTGCTACAGCAGCCTGAAAACAGGCTGCCATAAAGCAAACGATCAAAAAATATCTGATAAGATTTTTACCTGTCATAAACCTGACTTTTTATTACCACGGATTTATTTATGAACCGGATTTTATCCCCGGTCAAAAAATACTCCGTTATATCTGACAAAATAAACTCTCTGCTTCTGTTCTGTATTTCAAAGATATTTTTTATTTTACCAAACATCCGTTAATTTGTCAAATATTCCGAATAACCGGGGTTCTGTTCTTTCCGGATAGCGGGATTGGCATCCATTTCCTGTTCCGGAATAGGATAAACCACCTGAGGCCGTGTATAATCGATATAACTCGTCGAATTGTCGATACACTCCTCCGGTTCCCGGTCAAAAGGAATGGCCCTGCGGAAATAATCCCAAAATGTATGTCCTTCGAGCACCAGTTCCTTTCTCCTTTCTTTCAGAATCGCTCCGATTAATTCTGCTTTATCCAAACCCGTAGCATCGAATTTTTTATCCGTTCTTTTTTCATATACATTGTTCAGCGTCTCTACGGCATCCGGTGAGCCCAATTCGGCATAAGCCTCAGCCAGATTCAGATAAAGTTCGGGCAAGCGCACCAGGCAAATATTGTGCAGATAATGGGGATTGCCTATATATTTACGACAAGCGTTGTATTTGTTCCGGGTTTTACAAACCAGATAGGTCCTGACATCTCCTTCCACTTCTTTTACCAAATCTACCCAGGCATCCTGTAATCCGTAAGCTCCGTATCCGATCTCACTCTCAACCTGCCCGTCTTTCGGATCTCCCGGTTTATCTATAGTTTGATATCTCAATAAATAATTCAGGGAATTCGTACTGAGATTATCCGTTTCCGTATATTGTAATTCCCAGACACTTTCACTGTTAAAGGGTTTCCAGTATGTGCCTGCATAATCTTTAGGATCGATCATTTTTGTCTTCGTCGCCGAAAGTCCGTCCAAGGCCGCATCTCTCGCAGCTTCCCATTCTCCCATATAAAGATATACGCGGGACAACAAAGCACATACTGCCGGATAAGAAATGCTCTTTCCTTCCCCACCCCCGTATTGCTTCAATAAATCCCGGGCAGCCGACAAATCTTTGACAATCACTTCTTCGTAGCAATATTTCGCATCTTTCCGTCCTTCCGGTTTTTCTTCCATCCGTTTCAGATCTTCAACTGTCAATGCTACAGGTACACCGAATTTGTATTGATCGGCATATCCGGGTTTCCCCGGGAAAGAGAAAATCGGCGGATAAGCAAAGTTACGCATCAATTCAAAGTAGGTCAGCCCTCTCAGTGCCAATGCTTCTCCTTTAATCCGTCCTTTTTCGGCATCTGTTCCTTCTGCCTGATCGATCCCGTTAATAATCAGAACCGACGCTTTAACCGTGCTATATAATTTCTTCCAGGTATCCTTGGCATAACCGGCAGAAGAAGAAGTTTCATCGTAAGCATTCTCTTTTTCATACCGGTTACCGCTGGAAGACAGCACAAAGAAATCGGGTCCTTTGGCAGCTTCATAAGCCTGTATATGCCGGCCGTAAAAGTCTGCATCGGACAATTTATCGTACACTCCGGTCAGAGCACCCTGAGCATTCTCTACCGTTTTAAATACCTCACCTTCATCGATCTGGGTATAATTCATCCTGTCCAGAAAATCGTCACAACCTGCGTTTACCAGAAGGAACAATACAAAGAATATATAATATTTTTTCATGATTCCTGAATTTAAAAGTTAATCTGTAATCCTGCCGTGTAAGTCGTAGCCGACGGATAATCGTCGGGATTCCGGTACCCGTTCAATGTCATTTCCGGATCGTATCCTTTCAATGCGGTAAAAGCGATCAGATTTTCTGCCTGTGCAAAGATTTTTACACCTCCCAGACGAATTTTACTCACTACGTGTGTAGGGAAAGTATACTGCAATTTCAGATTTTTGAATTTCAGATAATCGCCTTTATAAAGATAACGGGTTGATAACCATCGATCCCATTTCGTATTGATCCGCAAAGGATTTTTTCCTCCGGGATTATCCGGTGTCCAACGGTCGAGCTGATCCCGTTCCATGGTCCGGTAGTCTCTCTTTCCGTCGTTCTTCGTCGCCACCCGTCCCGTATAATCCAACACCTTATGTCCCAACCCGTAGGTAAACAGACAGCTCAACTCCAGGCCTTCGAAACTGATCACCGTTGAAAAACCTCCGTTCACTTTCGGCAGTGCACAACCGACGATTTTCCGTTCCGCTTCATCGTAATTTTTAGTGATGGCTTTTTTACCGTCCGTATCCGTATAATACCAACGTTGTTCTCCCGTTTCCGGATCGGTACCGGCCCATTCCCTCAAATACCAGGAATAATAGCTTTCCCCGTTGCGCTTAATCTGAGTACCGATATCGTCACTCTTCAAGCCGAAAAACTTATTTTTCAATGTAGCCAGGTTCATACTGAATTCCCAGTTTACTCTTCTGTCTCTGATAATATCAACGGACATTTCCAACTCTATTCCCTGATTTTTCAAGCCTGCACTGGAATTCACCAAACGGTCTTCGTGACCGGTAACCATAGAAATAGGCTCATCCAGTAACAGATTGCTCGATTTACGACTGTAATATTCCAAACCGATATTCAGGCGGTCCCACATACGGATATCCAATCCGACATTGAATACTTTATTTTCTTCCCAGGTCAGCTTTTTATTCGAAATACTTACCGGAGCGATTCCCAAATCTCCGGCATAATCATACCCGAATCCGTATCTGGAACGCCAGGAATAATAACTACTGGGTAAAGTTCCGTTTATACCGTAACTGACTTTCAGTTTCAGGTTATTGATCACAGGATTATCCTGCAGGAATTTTTCCTGAGAAATCCGCCAGGCTCCTGAAACCGACCAGAAATTACCGACCCGGTGATCCGGATGGAAACGGGAAGAACGGTCGCTACGGAAGGAACCGCCGATATAATATTTATTGTCGTAAGCGTAATCCAGTTTCATCAGCCAGGAAAACATCGCATATTCATCGCCGCTGCCGCTTACACCGCCCGGGACGGAAGAAGCCGATAAGTACGGATAATCATCGGATAGAAAGTTTTTACCACTGGCCGCGATATAAGCACTGGTCATCGTTTCAAGCTCTATACCTCCGTAAGCAGACACATCGTGTACACCCCCGAACGTCTTATTAAAATACAACAGGTTCGAATTGGTAATCATGGTCCGGCGGGCATCTCTCTCTGACAAATAACCGTTATCCTTTTTACCATCGCCGAAATCCTTGTCGTAGTAATGCCGTTTCCTTGTATGGAGATAATCGACGGCAGCCACACTTTTAAAATTCAGCCATTTCGTAAAATTAAATTTCAACCAGCCGGAAAGCAGGGCTTTCAATTGAGGCCGGGCATAAGTGTAATATTTTCCGATAGCCACCGGGTTCATATTACTGTTGACATTACTCGGAAATTTAAAATTATACGATCCGTCTTCCAATTTTACAGGAACAATAGGAGCCAGGGACAATGCCGTATACTGAGGCATAGCATACCCTAAAGCATCACGGCGCGGCCCGCTTTGGTCGGAATAACTCATCATATTGCTGATTCCCCAGTTAAGAAAGCGGTTGGCGTTGTCCGACGACAAATTCGCCCGGAACGAATACCGTTTCAACTCGCTGCTCCGGAGTATCCCCTGCTGATTGAAATATTCCAGTGAGGTATAGAATTTTACGACATCGTTTCCTCCTCTGGCCGACGCATTGATTTTTTGGAACGGAGCCACACGGGTAACTTCATCATACCAGTCGACATCAGGCAAACGGCTGTAATCTTCCCCTTTTGCACCGTCTTTATCAAAAAATGCATTGTAATAATCATCCTTGACGGGATTGTAAATCTTAAATTGTTTATTGAATTCACTTTTAGCCAGATTCATCCACTCATTATAATTCTTACCCGAGAATTTATATCCTTCTTTATCCGCATATATCTTCTTCACTTCGTCGAAAAATTTTTTACCTGCTTTCCTCTGAATCTGATAATGCATCTCTCCTTCCAGCCACAGGTCGATAAATTCCTCCCGGTTTACCAAGTCAGGCTTCGATGCCTTGAATATCCTGGATACACCGAACTGTACATCTACCGTATAATTGACCTTTTGCCCTTGTTTTCCCTGTTTGGTCGTAATTACAATCACCCCGTTCGCACCCCTCGAACCGTAAAGAGAAGAAGAAGCGGCATCTTTCAATATCGTCATACTGGCAATATCCGAAGGGTTAAGTGTATTCAACGGGTTGGTCGGATATTCGGCATCCCCTGACATATTAGCAGCATCCCAAACGACACCATCCACGACATAAAGCGGCGCATTCGAGGCATTCATCGAACTGATACCTCTCAAACGGATAGTTGCTCCGACACCCGGTTGCCCGGTGGAGGTAACCAACGTACCCGGGGAATTCCCCCGAAGCACATCCTGAAAAGAAGCTACCGGGCGTTCGGCAATCTTATCAGCCCCTACGACCGTTGCCGATCCTGTATAAGCTTCACGGCTAACGGTACTGTAACCGGTTACGACAACTTCATCCAATTGGGTATCTTCCCGTTGCATGACAATCTGCATTTCTTTATCGGAAGCAGACACTTCCTGGGGAATCATCCCGACAAAAGAAAACACCAGAATCGTATTTTTTAAAGAAGGAACTTTAATTTCAAAACGTCCCTGAACATCGGTTGCAGTACCGGTAGATGTTCCCTTTATCCGGACAGACACGCCCGGTAAGGTTTCCCCGGAATCATCCCGGACAATTCCCCTGACCGCAATCGTTTGCTGTGGAAGTGCCGGAAGTGCTTCCGCTTTGCGAATGACAATCACATCATCCTGAATATTATATGTCAACCCGGTATTTTTCAGGCAGTCGTCCAATACTTCCTTTACGCTTTTATCAGCTGCCGAAACCTCCGACAAACGGACTGATTCTATATCCTGTGTACTGTACAGGAATACGAAACCGGTCTGTTTCTGCAACTCCCAAATGACATCATGGAGAGTTACATTCTTGACATTAAGAGCCACACGTGTCTGAGCGTCTATCGCAGCACTCACATGCAGACATCCCAATAATACCAGATAAAACGATAGCCTCATCATAAAAAAGACTTTTTTTAATCCCCCCTCACAGAAGGAAATTCGATTTTTGTTCATAACTTTGGATGTTTAGTTAAACTTATGATTTCTGTTTGCGCAGAAATCGCTACCGGCAGGAAATGTTAGCGCATTTCCTGCTTTTATTTTTATCTCATCATTTTGATTTCATTTTACCGGAAAACAATTGTATTTCCTTTTATTTCCACTCTTACCTTTCTGGTATCTTCCAACAACTGCAATATCGGCTCTACACTTCCATACCGGCTGATGCTACAACCGAAGCGCAAATCTTTCACTTTCGGGTTAGCATAAAATACATGCATATCATACCAACGGGACAGGTAATTCATAATGTCCTCCAAACGCCAGTCTTTAAAACGGAAATATCCTTCTTTCCAGGCTGTATATTCCGAAACATCGACGGTTTTCACCTGTACGTCCTTTGTCTCCCGGCTGAAATTGGCCTGTTGTGAAGGTGTCAGCACAAGCGGACCGACTCGAGGAGTTGTGATATTGACACATCCTTTTACCAATGTCGTTCCGATAATATCCTCATCGGCATAGCAGCATACATTGAACTCCGTTCCCAAAACTTTCACCTCCACATCTCCGGCCTTTACAATAAAAGGTTTTCCGGCCTTTACTACCTCAAAATAAGCTTCTCCCTGCAATTCCACCATCCTTTTATCTTCTGTAAAGTTTACCGGATACCGTAAGGAACTCATGGCATTCAAATGTACCCGGCTTCCATCACTCAGTTTCAGCGTATATTCACCTCCCCTCGGTATATCAATCCGGTTGTATATAACCTTCTGCTCCGGAATGATTTTCGTCTCATTCTGATAATTCAGACAGGCGGAATCTTTGCGGATTTTCGCACCGCCTTCTTCCAATACCTCAAATGATTTTTCTTTTTCAATATCCACAACAGTCCCATCCCCTAAAGTTAAAATTGCCTTTGTTGTTCCGGGTTGAATCCGATCGTTACAAACCGTCTGATGACTACTTAACGAACAGCACTCCTCCGCTGAATTTCTCAATAAAAAATAACATACGGCCAAAGGCAAAACAACCGAAGCTGCATAGCCGATGTATTTTTGAATTTTGAGATTACGTTCCCGCCGGATACTTTTCTCTATTTTACTCCAGGCACGGCTACGATCATATTTCTGCGCCATCGAGCAAAGTTCCCGGAAATTTTCCGGATTGTCTAACTTTTCAAATAACAGCTTTGCCGACAGAGAAGAATCGATCCATTCCTGTAAACAGGCTTTTTCTTCCTCCGTCAATATTCCCGTCCGGTATCCGGCAATCAAGGACGCAATCTCAAATTCTTTTTCCAACATAGCCTCTTTTTTATCCATATAACAGTTTAAACCCCGATCAGGGGTAAACCAAATCAAACTTTTTTTAATTTTTTTTTGGAAATAATCGCTTACGATTAAAAAAACGGCAATAATTTAACGAATCAGATACAACAGGAAAGTAAACAAATAGTAATATCCTTTCAAAAATTCCCGCAGACGCTTATAAGCGATTTTTTTATGTGTATGTACGGTCCCTACAGCCATCGACAACGTTTCTGCAATTTCCCTATTGTCTTTTCCCTCCAACGCCAATAACATGACCTTACGGGTTTGCTCAGGCAACTGCTCAATGGCTTGCCGGAGAATACGATAAGCTTCTTCCTCTATCACGTGATCCCGGAAAAAGGACTCTTCCCCCTGCTCCAGTATTTTTCCTGCATAGCCCAGTTTTATTTTCCGGTGCTCCAGTTCATTGAGTGCTCTGTTCTTTACAGAAGTATACAGAAATCCCTTCAATTGATGCAGATATTCGAAATCCTCCCTCCTTTGCCACAAACGGATAAAACATTCCTGAACCAAATCCGCCACGCATTCGGCATCTCCGACATAACGCTCACCGAAAATACACAACGGTTCATAAAAGTCATCGAACAATCGCCGAAAAACTTTCACGTCAGTAATATCCACTTTTATTGCATCCGCCATCTAAAACATATTGGTTAACCAGATTAAACGACCATTAAAATTTGTTGTATAAGATCGGTTGGGACAATAAAACTCCCCGTTTCTTTACTTTTCTTTTTTAAACAATATTCTATTTATTATCAAATGATTAGAATGCGGTATCCCGCATTATATCCGTGTATTTTTTTCCTGCAAAGGACTGTAATTTTTACACTTCAAGCCCCAGATTTAACGGTCGTTTTAATTGCAGATTTACGTTTTTACCCTACAATTCCTCCTTTTACAGAAAAGGATTGCAGGTATAATCTAAAATCGTCAATCTAAAATTTACAATTTATATGAACGTTTCTCCGGTCAAATTTAAAATAAAAAGAATAACAACACAAAATCCTTGGATAACAAAGCATCCAAAGATTTTGTAATGCACTCATTTCAATAGCGTTTTAAGCAACTTTTACTTTCTGAAAAGCCGATTCCAGTAATGCGGCCGTCAGTGACAGACCGACTCTCCCTAAAGAAATACTATATCCGCTTTTTGTCTTTCCACAATATCCCGGAACGACAGTTATTCCCCCGGTATCCCTAAACTCCCGGGAAACCGCCTCGCAACTTTCTTCCCACAAAATCTCCGGAGCCCCAAAATTACTATCGGTAATTATAAAATCCCGGGAATCCTTCCAGGAAGCATTTTCAAATAATTTGCTGAAAAGCAAAGACGAAAGGATATCTCCCTTGGCCAGAATATAATCTTTCATTGCCTGTGAAGCTTCCTTCACGGGAGCCACCTGATGCAATATTTCATATAACTCATCCAAATGCTTTTGCATGTCTTCCAGGTATTCGGATAATTTATTCCCAGCCAATAAATGTTCCGCCAAATCGGCATGAACATGACGAAATTCTTTAAATTCTTCCTCAAAACCACTTCCTTTTTTCAAACTCAGTGCATATAATGCACGCAAACGAGGCATTACGCCTTTCAATGCAGAAACAACCACAATACAATTTTCACTTTGTTTTTGTATCTCATTTCTTATTCCGGCAATCATTTCAGGATTCTGCATGACTGCTCCTTTAAACTTATATATCAACATAATTCTATATTTAAATTGTAAATTTTCAAATTGTAAATAAATAATTCCGATTAAAAAACAGACCCACTTTCCCGTGATTCCATTCAATCGTAAATCGAAAACGATGAAAGGCCAACTCCCGGTCCTGGACCGGAATAGAAATAATACAAATTGGCAATATGACAAACTATACCCCCAAAGGGGTTGTCGTTGTTGTGGTAGTAACCGTCGTAATTGTAATCACAGTGCCTACGGACGGAATTCCGCATTCATGCTGTAAAGAAAGCATGCTACTTGCATTATGGCAGTTACAATTCGACTTCATGATGTAAGCAAAAATAGAATAAACCTTTTGGAATATCAAACATTATTCCTGTTTTTCTTACTATAATATATAGATTTTAACATTATACCCTGTTTTTGCTATAATCTTATACACAACCTGATTTTCAGATATTTCACTGCAAACGTATGCACAATAATATCTGTATAAACTTATTTTTTATTCCAAACAAACCCGTATCTTTGTCCTAATTGTGCGCGTGAAAGCAATGTGTAACAATATATTAATCAATAAAAGCTAAAATAATGATTTATTCACACGAAGTACAACACATGTGTGTTGTAAAAAAAGGCCCGAACCACGGTCCTGCCCCAATTCCCGAAGAAGGGAAATGGGTAAAAGCGAAAGAAATCAAAGATATTTCAGGTTTAACCCATGGTATCGGTTGGTGTGCACCTCAACAAGGGGCTTGTAAACTGACGTTGAATATCAAGGACGGGATTATTGAAGAAGCATTGATAGAAACGATCGGTTGCTCCGGTATGACGCACTCGGCTGCTATGGCTGCTGAAATTCTGACAGGTAAAACTTTATTGGAAGCCTTGAATACCGACTTGGTATGTGATGCTATTAATACCGCTATGCGCGAATTATTTCTGCAGATTGTATACGGACGTACCCAGAGTGCTTTCTCTGAAGGAGGTCTGCCTATCGGCGCCGGTTTGGAAGACTTAGGTAAAGGTCTGCGCAGCCAGGTTGGAACGATGTTCTCAACGAAGGCTAAAGGCGTTCGTTATCTGGAGATGGCTGAAGGTTATATTTCCCGTTTAGCACTTGACGAAGACGGAGAAGTATGCGGATATGAATTCGTACGCCTCGGAGTTATGATGGACCTGATTAAAAAAGGTACCGATGCCAACGAAGCATTGAAGAAAGCCACTGCAAACTACGGACGTTTCGCCAATGCAGCTAAATATATTGACCCACGTCACGAATAAAATAGGAGGAACATACAATGGCAAAAAGAGAAGTAAAATTTGAAAGTCAGGATCGTCGGATCAATCAGATCAATAAAGTATTGAACTCCTATGGTATCGCTTCTATTGAAGAAGCAGAAGCCATTTGCGATGCAAAAGGGATCGATCCTTATTTAGAGTGTGAACAAACACAGAATATCTGTTTCGAAAATGCAAAATGGGCTTACGTTGTAGGTGCTGCTATTGCAATTAAAAAAGGTTGTGTAAATGCAGCCGATGCTGCTGAAGCTATCGGCGAAGGCCTGCAGGCATTCTGTATTGCCGGTTCTGTTGCCGATGACCGTAAAGTAGGTTTAGGCCATGGAAACCTGGCTGCCCGTTTATTACGTGAAGAAACCCAGTGTTTCGCTTTCCTGGCAGGTCACGAATCTTTCGCAGCTGCCGAAGGTGCCATCAAAATTGCTGAAATGGCCAACAAAGTGCGTAAAAATCCGTTACGTGTTATTCTGAACGGTTTGGGAAAAGACGCTGCTATGATCATTTCCCGCATCAACGGTTTTACTTATGTACAAACTGAATTCGATTATTATACCAGCGATTTGAAAGTGGCAAAAACCAAAGCTTACTCCGACGGTCCCCGTGCAAAAGTAAATTGCTACGGTGCCGACGACGTTCGGGAAGGTGTTGCTATCATGTGGAAAGAAGGCGTAGATGTTTCCATTACCGGTAACTCTACCAATCCTACCCGTTTTCAGCACCCGGTTGCAGGTACTTATAAAAAAGAACGTGTATTGGCCGGTAAACCGTATTTCTCTGTAGCATCCGGTGGTGGTACGGGACGTACTCTGCACCCGGACAACATGGCTGCCGGTCCCGCATCTTACGGTATGACCGACACCATGGGGCGTATGCACTCCGACGCACAGTTCGCCGGTTCGTCCTCTGTTCCTGCTCACGTAGAAATGATGGGCTTCCTGGGTATGGGTAACAACCCGATGGTAGGTGCTACCGTTGCTGTTGCCGTATCTATTGCAGAAGCTTTGAAAAAATAATCGGGAAGCCGATTGTCTATATAAAAAAATCCTGTCGGTTTACATCGGCAGGATTTTTTCAGACATTTACTGTTTTTCTTTTCACTCCAATCATCGAAAGTCCTGACCCGTCAACGCTCCAATCCTCTTTGTATATTTTTATAACGGATGCGGGCAAGAAAAATCAGTAAGAATATCCCTCCGGAAATCAGGCCGACAGGCAGTAAAACGGTGTTCAATTCAGCTGTTCCGGCATAACTGTGCATACCGCCCAAAAAATAATTCACCCCAAAATAAGTCATCAGGACTAAAAAGAAAGCCGAAAACATAAAAACGTGCAAAGTCCAGGAAGAAGCAAATAATTTTAAAGACTGTGAGTGAAAAGCCAACGCATAAACCATAAACGTAATCAGTGCCCATACTTCTTTAGGGTCCCACCCCCAATATCGCCCCCAGGAAACATTGGCCCATACCGCACCGATAAAGATTCCCGCACCTAAAAGAAAAACTCCAGGATAAAGAAAAATACGACTCAATACAGCCAGACGCTCAATCCGCCGGAGTATCCGGCTTCGTTCCCCCTCCCGAGAAAAGACCAGAATAAGAAAAGAGGTCAAACTATTCAGCGCGATAACTCCCAATAAAGCGTAAGACATCATAATCAAAGACACATGTATGCTCAACCAGGAAGAACTCAATACCGGGACCAGCGGACTTATCTGCGGATTCATTTGTATCAGATGGGCCACTAACAGGGCAAAGCCAGAGAATAAAAATCCAAAAGCAATCAACAACTGAAAACGACGATAAAAAAACAAAGGCAGCAACATCACAAACCAAGCCATGAAAAGCATCGTTTCATAGCCGTTTCCAAACGGCAACCGTGAACTGATATAAATGCGCAATATCAAATTCAACGTGTGCACCAGTACGGCAATCGTCAATAAAACAAAGAAGATACGAGGAATCCTTTCGCGGGATGAAAGGAAAAAAATCAATGCCAATACGCCCAAGAACAGGTTTATTTTAAATAACCAATCACTTAAACTCCAACAGTTATAAAAGATTTCGGCCTGTACCCTCATCGCCGGTAACAAAATCGTCTTTCCATGTTTTTGCTGGAAAAGATGCAAACTGCGGATTATCCTTTCGATGCGCCCCGTATCGGATTCGAGTAATCTCTCTTTCAGCACAGAAAATACACCCTGCACGACTCTTTGTTCCGTTTCCGTATAGCTTGCCGGTAAAGGTTCTGTCGGTGTATACCACCGGTGTTGCCCACCATTGTCGTCCGGAAACATCTTCAGTAAAGTCCCCTGCTGCAACATAATAATCAACTGTACTTTTTCATCCAGTCCAATCAGAGACTTATCAAGGGCGTTTTGTTGTCCGTGCTTTCTGGCTTTCACCAATAAAGGGGCCAGGCGATAATTCCCGTTCGCAGCAAAAAGATCAATCACCGCAGCATATACCCCACACCCCAACAGACGTTGTAATTCTTTATTATTTATTTCCAGCATCGGTTCTTTCTGCCATATTTCCGGAAAAAACAGCCACCCACTCATTACTTGGCCGGAAGTCAACCCTTTCCAAGAGGCTTTTCCCGTCAGCTTGAAAGTAAAATCACGAGCCAAGGTATGAACCGGAGCCTGCCTGTCGTTGTAAACCACCTGTAAACGCCCGAAATCTTCTGCTTCCTGCAAGGACAAAGCCGGCAATTTTTTAACCGGTTCAATTGCAAAAGTTTCAGTACTCATCCCAACTCCCACGCCTATCAAAACAATGACCCTACACAAAAAAGAATGCTGCAACAATTGACGGAACCGGCTTCTTGCTGAAAACAGAACGGATAACATTGCCAAAGCCATCAAGATATACCCGGCATACGTAACCGCAATTCCCCACGGATCACAATTGACCATAAGCCAACTTCCCCGTCCGTCCTCATCGAAAGACGACTGATAAAAACGATATCCTCCGTAATGGTATATCCGGTTCATAGAAACGACAGCCTTCTCTTGCCCACCCGCTCGAAAAACGGTCAAACAACTGACGTAATCGGACGGCGCTGGAGTCCCTGGGTAGCACTCCACATAAAAAGTATCCAGACGAACTGAAACCGGTAACGTCACACGTCCCTGCTGTTCATTCCGGAAAACATTCATCATTCTCCCCTGGCGTAAATGCAAAACTCCCCGTTCCGCAGTCAGGAATGTCAGCAATGCCCCCGCCAAAATAACCAAAAAAGAAAAATGCAATAACCACACCGCAGGTTTCCGGATTAATTTCCGCTTGCACATCCAACTGAAACTACCGACGGCCAGAACGCCCCACAAAACAGGAAACCACCAACTGCCATAAATGTAAAAGCTTACATATTCCGTTCCGGCCTTTTTCTCGACAAAAGTAACAACACCGAGTAACAGGATTAATAATATATACAATCCGAATACAACTTGCTTCATTCTATGATAAAACACATAAACAAACTATAAACTTCATAATCCGATTTATTGAATCTAAAAATTAAAATCTATTATTGAAGCCGACATTAAAATCATAAATCCCTGAACTTCGGATTCCCTCCGGCTTTAATAGCGATACATTCTGTTTCAATCAACCAACCCGGCCGGCATACAGGGGCCAGAACAATCACTTTGGGCACATCCGGGAACTGTTCTTCCAGTAAAGTCTTTACCACCGTATAATCGGCAATATCCCGCAGGTAAACGATCATATGTGCCATATCGGCCAAACTGCTTCCGGCTTCCCGCAGCAATGCCCCGATATTAAGCAACATTCTCCTCATCTGCCCCGTAATATCTCCAGGACAAACGATTTTACCCTGATTATCGATACTTGCGGTACCTGAAATAAAAATATGTTTGCGGTCGCCATATTCTACAGCCGTTCCCCGCTCGAAAGTCACTCCATATTCATAAGTCGGATTCAAGTATTCCGGAGCATACAGAAAGCGGATTTGCCCTTTTTCTAAACCGTCTACTGCATAAGCATCCAATAGCACAGAACAACGAGGATCGGCATTTTGTCCCTGAATTCCGGTGCTGGTGAGATAATGTGTCTGCTCTGTCAGTCCCAAACGTACGAATTCTTCTTTACGTCCCTTTACTACCCCGGCATAATTGACATCAACATCCCGGACAAAAAACCAGGTCCGAATGCATTGATCAGCCAAATTCCCTCCCCATTGATTCAGCATTTTTTCATAACGCCTTAACAAAACATGTGTCTGTCTTTCCGAATCCCCTTCCACTTCTGACATCCCGGCCGTAAAATAATGGCTATAACCGTTATGCCGGCAAACAGGTAATTCGGCCTCCGTCCGCAACCACATCCACAGACAAACCTTACTTCCATTCAAAGGGGGCTGTTGTACAACCGAAATGGCCTCCGGGCAGATTCGTAATATCATTTCCTGATTGGCTGCATCGCTGACAAAATAACGTTTCAGCAAAGGCAAAGCTTTACCTTCCCATTTTTCTGCCAGCAAATACCCGACAGTTGAATGAAGATGATCCAATTGTTCGGCAAAATCCCCGATTCCGGGTTCAGGAACAATCATCGCCATATATTCCGTAACTCCTCGTGCAGGAATATAAGTGCTAATCTGCACACTTGTATGCCACAAAGGACATTGTATTGTTTTTACCTCCATAATTACTTTCCAAATATTTTCTATTTACGCCAGTCATAATATAGTACCGGATATTGAATTATCAATCATAAACCCGAAATCAGAATCATTCTTTCGCTCCCGCATCAATCCACTTGTCAATCAAAGTAAGCAATACCGGAGAAGTAACGATATCCGAATGAACGATCCGCCAATTGCCTGTAATATCGGTATTCAATACTTCATGCAAAAAACTATCTGCCGCCTTCCCGGGTTCAACCAGCAATTTTCCCGCTTCATCCTTCACCGAAATTTTTCCTACTAACGCTTCGAAACTCTTCCCCTCCGTCAGATAGAGCCCGGCCCCGGGCTTTCCGCTTACACCATGGCAAGAAATACAGGAATTATTGAAAATTTCTTTCTGTATACCGGTAAACATTCCTGCATTTATAATCCCTACCTGCATTTTTATGGTATCGGAAATCGTACTGCAATCCAACTCGTAAAAACTGACGATCTTTTTTCTCAATTGATTGATAACACAAATTTCCATTCGGGTCACGTCTCCACTAATCCCGGACATATCAACACTTATCTCCTCACCGTCAACCGCAGATGCCGGAACAGGTTTGGAAATGACAGCAAATTCGCTTTCTCCGAATCCAGCCACCACAATACTATATCCGTCCGGCCAGCTATCTATTCCGGTAATACGACCGCTCATGCTCAATACCCGTCCTTCGCTGGCTATAACGACAGATTCCTCATATATTTTCCCATCATCGCAAGACATCAGGGGAAATATTAAAAAAATAAAAAAGATACCTTTCATAATTACACTCTTGAATCAAAACGTATATTGGAGCAAAAGGGTACCCGTATGCATTGCAAGCCCCAGATCATCATTATCCCGGTCGAGTTCCGTAGCATGTCCTGTACGGCCGATGTACTGATACATCCCCTGTAACTTCAAGTTACAACCTTTGAAAAAGAAATTTACCCCTACAGCCGGCATGTTGAGAAAACCGTCCTTACCCGTTCCGTTTCGATTGAAAAAGTCATAACGTGCAGCTGCCTGCAAAGAAGAGGTAATAAAATATCCCCCCTGAATATAGCCTCCTAAATAATTGAAATTCTCGGATATTTTCTGACGTTCAGTGAAACCGACGTGCATATAATACATCTCCGCAGCAAGATAAAGACGCCTTTTTAACATGACAAACTCCGCTCCGGCACGGAAATCATTCGTACTTTCGTTTTCACTCTCCACATTCATAGAGGCCGATACTCCGAAAAGAAGTTTATCTTCATTCAGGCGATTCGGATTCCCTTGGGTAGAAGGCATCACTCCTTTGGGCATGTATGTGAACCTGCCGGCATATAGCAAAGAAGGAATATGCCAATCGTCACTCAACGTCTTCGTCGCCGTATTCACCGAACTTCCCGTTCCATTGAATATACCCACTTCATAACCAAATTTACCTCCGAGCAGCCCGTGAGCCTCCAGCCCGAGGTCAAATCCCGTCCCGATATTCGGTGTCACCGCATTCAAGGAATAAGGCATAATCACGGGAGAAGTCAACGAAGCCGGAAGCGTCGGCAGTAAAGTCTCTCCTAGCGTCGTCAGATAAGCATGGGCAAACGGGGTCTTGAATTTACCGGCCCGCAAGGCAAACTGTTTCGTGACCTGTACATCAAACCAGGCTTGCTGAAGCAAAGCCCCCCCACTGGCTGCCGCATTGATACTAAGGTTGTATGTCACTTTATTAAACGCTTTACCCGTAAAACCGAGTATGGCATAAGGAATAGCGAAACCCGAATTCGCTACATTATCCTGATTATAGGCTTTATCCAGTCCCTCATCGTCGTAATAATTGACCGTCGCACTGGTTTGTACCAGTAAATAAGGCTTGAACAAGAAATCTCCTTTTTTGGAACCGATGGTAAATCCTTCCTTCCCTGCCAAAGATACCACTCCGTTTTCCGTATCTTCTTCATGCTGTGCCATCATTAATAACGGCAAAAGAATCAATATAATAATGATTGCTGATTTTTTCATGGTTATAAGATGATTAAAGTGAATTCAGAAAAGCGATCAATGCATCACGGTCTTCCTTATCCATATTTTTAAATATATTTTTAGAAGCTTCACCCTCACCTCCATGCCACATAATAGCCTCTACCAGGTTACGAGCACGTCCGTCATGCAGGAAATAGGTGTGTCCGTTTACTTTTTCCTGCAAACCGATACCCCACAATGGAGTCGTACGCCATTCATTTCCCCGGGCAAGGCCGCTTACATAATTATCGTTCAGGCCAACACCCATAATTTCAGACCCCATATCGTGTAACAGAAAATCGGAGTAAGGATGTATCGTCTGCCGTCCTAGCCAGGGAAGTTGAGTATTATTCAATAATACAGTTCCCCGCGGACGAGTATGCAAAGTTACCATATGACACAGATGACATTTTGCTTTATAGAAATTCTGTTCTCCTCGTTTTACTTTAGAATCGTTTACATTACGCCGTGCCGGCACCCCTAAGGTTTGCATATAAAGATCCACATTTTCCATCTCTTCCGTAGAGACATCCAACTGATCGTATGACAACCCCATCATACTCCCTTGATTGATCTGCACCTGTCCTTCGCATATTTCTTCCGGATAACGACTATTGGTCACACCCATATCACTGGAGAAACCCAGTTCTACAGTCAAATCGGCATGTTGAGCTTTATTACCGGAAACCCCCAGAGAAAGCACTCCCCGCTCACTGATATAATTGCATCTTCCACTGATTCCATATTCCGGATAATTGCTTTTAGCTGCCAACGCTTCGATTTCAGTCCGGTCAAGAGACATCATCTGTCCCAATCCGACATGCCGTAAAGGAATACGTACGGTACAAAATAAATCCTCCGGTCGGATACTGTCAGCATACCATTCGGTAATCGTGTAGTTCGGTTTACAAAGTTCGTACTCTTCTCCATCGGGAAATCTGAATGTTTCATATATATAAGTTACTGACAGTTTACCTTCAGGCTCTACCCCATAAATAGCCTGATCGTGAAGTACCCGCCCGTAATTCTGAAAAAAAGCACCGTTCTTACGTGAAATATAAACTAACATCGATGAAAAACCATAGTTCCCGGATCCACCGTCACTCCATAGAGTAGGCTTGGTACGTCCGGCATTACGATGGCAGCTACCACAGGAATATCCGGCATAAACCGGTCCGAGCCCCCCACCGTAATTATTATCACTAGTGCGCACATCATCGTATAATTTATCCCCTCGATTGAAGCGTACTGCATAGCTCCCCGCAACCCAATCGGCTGGCGTATCATAAGCTTTCGAAGAGTTCAGAAATATCGTAGAAGTACCCGCCGAAAGCGCATATCCTTCCGGTACTTCGATATCCTGCTCATCTATTCCTTCTTTCTCACAAGCCACGACAGTCAATAACAAAAGAAAAACCAGCAAATAGCGTATTACTTTCATATTTTATCATTTAAAACTTCATCGTACACACTATCAAGAAGCAAAGACGGATTCTTCCATCTTTACTTCCTGATTCCTGCAAATATGTCAACCCGTCTTAATTTACTCTCCGGGGTTTACCGTTTTTAAAGAGTAAAAATTCCAACGTATGGAATCCCCGGACATTTTGCGCCGCTTCAATCGCATCGTCGCTATCCCCGTCGGTCCAATCCAGATCATCGTAATTCCCGGATTTCAGAATCTGAACGATAGCCACCTGGTCAAGAGGCCAACTATCCATATTCGGATCCAATCCCTTTGCATCGACAGGTCCGAACAGAAATGCCTCACTCTTTTCCCAAGGCTCCCGCGCTTTCAGCCATGCTTCACAAGCAGCTTCGAAATTATCATTATCCGGATTGTTCTTAAACGTATTTACGACATTATAAAGAATCGTATTTTTCTCCATCAGAGATTTATAAGTAGGCAATACCACTCCGTCTACATAATTATTTATAATCCCATTGAGTTGGGTATCATATGAACCGTTGTTAAAATATCCCTGTGTCACTCTATTCAATTCTTTAAGAACGGTTTCCAGTGTAGAGCAAGCTTCCATAGCAGCCCGGGCTTCATTACTGTTGATGTTGTTCCGGAACGGTTGCGGAATATTCTGAATAGCATCGGCGGCATTTTTTATAGCTGCTATCATCCGGGAATTCAAATCGACATTTAATGTAGCTACCAAAGCAGAAAGAGAGTTTGCGTTTATCTCTCCGTTTAACGAGCCGTAATAACAATTCCGTATCGACCAGATATTATTGGTATAATCATCACGGGAGTGCCAGCTATACCACGATTCAACAGCATAAAGAGCTTTAGTGGTTTTTCCTTGTATATACAATTTATAAGGATCTCCGATTTTGGCATCTCCAACCTCTCCTGCAATATCGATACAACCTTCAATCATCTCCTGTATACAACTCGATGCACTGGGATAAGTGGAATTATTATGGTTTTTAAAAGTCGTCGCATAACTCGCCCCCCCTTTGTAACTCAGGTTCCAGTCATTATACAAATTCGTCGCATCGTTTTTCAACAAAGCCGCCACATTGTACATATAATTACCCCAACTGGCTGCATTGGACGAATTATAATCCAGGTTGATCGCATCATCATCGTCATCTCCCGAACCGCCTTTATCATCGGCGCAAGATGTTGCAGAAAATACCAGCCCTGCAATAAGGGCCGCCACATAAAAGAATCTTTTACTCATAACTTACTATTTAAATTGAATATTACTATTTTTTAACAAACCATCCCACATACGCAACACAGAGAGAAAATTCATTTTCACTATTGTAATTACTGGTTCCGAATATTTTTCCGGTTCCGATCTGTCTGGTCGTATAATCAACTTTTACCACCAGATTGGGTAACGGATACCAGTTCAGACCGGCCGTCCACATACTTACCTGACAGCGTTTATCTACCGTTTCTCCGGTTTCGACTTTTTCCAGGGAATTGTAGTACTCATAACGGGCAAAAGGATAAACAACCGGAACTTTGGCTTTATTTTTAAAAAATGCCTGAATATTTATTCCTGCTTCCGCTGCATAACTGACCGCATTCTGAGCAATCGGAGTCAAACGACTGTAAGGCGATTTGTTAGGAAGACGTATATTAACCGAACCGACACCTTTGGAATTCCCGAGATTTCCACGTACGATATTTCCCCGGGCAATAACATATCGGCCACGGTATTGGGCATCTGCAGTAAAAATTTTCACAGGGATATCTCCGATCTCAGAATAAATTTGCGGTTTATCAGCGTTTGCACCGGCATCGGCGCAATAATAAAACGAACCTCCAAGCCGCAAACCAGGGACACCCACGTAATTCAAGCGTCCGACATATGCCGGCGAAGTAAAGTTATCCGTTTCAAACAAACCTTGCTTACCTCCGGCCACCCAAGTATCCCGGTCAAATCCATTTGCACTCAACCCGGCAACGATTAAAGCCTCGTAACTAAAGCGAGCATACCTACGACCGAATGTACCGTAAAATTCGATACCGGTCTCATGCCATGTAGAGGGTAAAATACTTGTTTCCCCTTCAGGGCGTGAAGTTCCGAAAAAATTAACCGGCTCATGATGGGCATTTGTCAAACCGACAGGCACAATCATGTGTCCTACACGTACATTAAAAGCGGGTACGATTAAACGGGTGACGTGGAATTGTTCCAGTGCGACTTCTCCTCCTTTCTCAATCTCTGTCTCATACTCCCCGTTTTCTGAATTCTCCAGCTCTACAGCCATTCCCGTTCCTCCAGCCTCAAATTCAATCTCCGCCCCGAGTATCCATCTCGGATTAAACTTATAATCCAAAGCCAACACAAAGCGAGGTATCGAAATCGAATTCCGGTTTTCCCTCTCTGAACCATAAGCCGTACCGGAAAAACGATTGATACCGTAATCCATAAAATTAGCCAGAATCTCTCCGTAACCACCGAAACGAAAGGTTTTAAAACCGGCATACTCCTCTTCTTGAGTGTCGTTCACAACAGCAACGGTACGCTGTGCAAAAACATTACCTAAGATTGCCAAAAGAACAACCCCTAATCCAATTTTTTTAATACTGATATTTGCCATTATTTCATTTATAATAAATTCGATATTTTCCAGCCGATACTCATGATTTGCAATGTTCCGACAAACAACAACTGGTATTGAATCCATTATTGCTTTCATCCTCTATATAACAAACCCCCAAACGCTCCAGCATTTTTTCCAATGCTTCCGGAGTCAATTGCTGAGCAGCATCTGATAAAGCCGAAGCCGGACAACAATGCGATTCAATAAACAAACCGTCCATTCCCAATTGAAGGGCTTTATTTGAAATCCCCTGAAGCAATTCCCGTTTACCGCAAATATGACTGGGATCACACAACACCGTTAAAAATGGAAAACGTTTTTTCATTTCCATCGCTATTTCTAAACAAGGAGCATTCCGATAAGGAATTGTATTCAAAACCGAAAATCCACGATGAATCAAAGACAATTTGCCAAGACCGGTATCCACCAAACGTTCCACAGCCCCAGTCCATAGCTCTAAATCAGGACAAACCGGATTTTTAAGCATAACCGGAACATCCACCCCTTTGAGGGCTTCTGCCAATTCCTGCATCGCAAAAGGACTTACTGTCGTACGTGCACCAATCCATAAAACATCTACACCATATTGCAATGCAAACTCGATCTGCCGGGGCGTCCCCACTTCTACCGCTACTTGCATGTCCAACTCCTGTTGTACTTCTTGTAACCATTTCAACCCCGGTTCTCCCACCCCCTCAAAATGATGCGCACGCGAACGTGGTTTCCAGATACCTCCCCGTAAAATCGGAACGCCGATTTTCTTCAATTTACGTGCAGTTGTAAGCAACTGATTTTCAGATTCTACACTACAAGGTCCAGCTATAATCCGAATCGCTTTCTCATTCCACAAAAACATATCTTTAAATTTTGAAACAAAAATACATCCTCCCGATAAGTGTGAAAATCCCTAATAATATTGAAAATAATCTAAATAATACCTAAATATAGGGATGCACGATACTCAAACCGTCAGAATCCGGTCACCAGACACATAACTCAAGAATTTCAACACTAAAAAAGCAGACACGATAAAAAAAGACCGGATTACCCTTTTCAGACAATCCGGCCTTTTAGTAATCCTCAATCACTTGCGGCGTGAAGGCGGATTCATTAAGGCTACAAACCAAAGTAAGACAATAGCACCGAATGTGGAAACGATCAAACTTCCGATAATTCCTCCGGTAGACTGAAGACCGACCAAACTAAACAACCAGCCGCCCAAGACACCTCCGATAATCCCGACTATCAGATTGATAAAGAAGCCGAATCCACCGCCCCGCATAATTTTACCGGCAGCCCAACCGGCAATAAGCCCAATGATAATATACCAAATAAACATCATAACTCCTTGTTTTTAAATTATACTTACTATTTCTTTAAACTTATCCTGCACAAAATAGTTTGGAAAAATCATCATTTTCAATCGACGATACCCTCATATTTCTATTTTTCTGATGATTTTATACAGGAAAATATTTTCACATTTAACTTATTGGCTTTAGCTTTACCATCCGAAAAAAATCAACCCCAGTTATTATTTTATAAAATAAAAGAAATGAAAAATGCCATTCAATTCTACTTCGTCTTACTTTTGACAACCTGCCTTTTCTCTTGCAGGCAGGCAAAAACATTCAAAGTTATGCAATTCAATATCTGGCAGGAAGGAACGGTCGTACCGGGCGGTTTCGATGCTATTGCCGACGAAATCGTTCGAAGCGGTGCCGACTTTGTCACATTAAGCGAAGTTCGTAATTACCACAACACCCGTTTCTGCGACCGGATTATAGAAGCACTGAAAAAACGCGGACAAGTCTATTATTCGTTTTATTCTTACGACAGCGGTTTATTAAGCCGTTATCCCATCAGCGACAGCGTTACCGTTTATCCGGAAAAAGACGACCGGGGCAGTATTTATAAAATGATCACTAAAATCGGCAATCAGGAATTTGCCGTTTATACGGCTCATCTGGACTACCGGAACTGTGCCTATTACGATGTACGCGGCTACAACGGCAATACCTGGGAAAAACAAACTCCCGTAACCGACCTGGATTCCGTATTGTTTCTGAATCGCCGGTCAGTACGTGATGATGCCATTGCCTGTTTTATTCAGGAAGCCCAGAAAGACAAAGCAGCCGGACGTATTGTTATCTTAGGCGGCGACTTTAACGAGCCGTCCCACCTGGATTGGACAGAGGCGACAAAAGATATGCGGGACCATCAGGGATTGGTCGTACCCTGGGATGTCTCGACTTTATTGCAGAAAGCAGGCTATAAAGATACTTACCGGGAACTTTATCCCGATCCGGTAACCCATCCGGGCATGACCTGTCCTGCCGATTGCCGGAATATCGCACTCGAAAAATTGGTTTGGTCGCCTGAAGCCGACGACCGGGACCGCATTGATTTCATCATATATGCACCCTTTAACGGACTTGCCTTAACCGACGTAACCCTGGTAGGTCCTAAAGGAGATATCCTCCGCGGAGAACGGATTAGCGAAAATACGGCCGACCCGATTATCGAACCGCTCGCAACATGGCCAACCGACCATAAAGCTGTATTGGCTACTTTTTCTTTCAAATAGCAAAGTATTCTGACTGTTGATTTTGACCAGATGCATAAGTCAAACACACAAAGTTTTAAATTATCAGACAGGCCAACTTAAAAGAACTGATAATTCTTGATTAAATGATCTGGATATCATTAATTTATTTACCGGTCTAAAATCGGATATAAAAAGGGGAGAAATCATCTTCCCTTTTTATTATTGTATAATTTTCATACGGCAATGTCTATTTATTTGACAAAATTCATTTAAAGCAATGTTATTAAATTATTGATTTTCAATATATTACACAAGGAGGCACGATAATTGTACGATTTTAAACAATAGATATTCACATCCCTGAAAAGCCAGATACGATTTAATAAGCATCCTATGGGCCCCCAATAAAACCGGAAAAACAATATCCATTACTTTAAAAATAAACGAAAACGATTCAATCACATTATCGTCATTATGAGAATTCTAAAAGAATTTATAAAGAATTTCAAGCGATTCCGGACAGCCGGATTATTAAATATTTTGGGATTGACAGTTGCTTCTGCTGTATTTATGGCCATCTTATTCCATATCTGCTTTGAAAACGGATACGATAAATTCCGCCGAGATGCTGACCGAATATTCCGGGTAGAAATGAAAATCGGAAATGACGGCTTCAGTTCGAATGTACCGTATCCTGTTTGTGAACTTTTGGCAGAAGGATGTCCGTCTATCGAACAATCTTTCGTTCAAAGGGACGGCTCAAACCAGGATGTCGCTATCGAAGATGAACAAGGGGCCATCAATAAATTTAACATTCCCATTTCTACCGCCAATCTATCCATGTGTGACGTTATCGATTTTCAGATATTGTACGGGGAAGCCCGCAAAGCCTTGGCAGAACCGGGAATGATACTACTTCCGGAAAGTCAGGCGACGCGTTTGTTCGGCTCTGCGGAAGAAGCCCTGAATCGACGAATGAAAATAAGTGGAGGTTCATGGAATACTATTGAGGGAGATTATACTGTCGCAGGAATATACAAAGACTTTCCCGGAAATTCGATTTTCTCCAACAACTGTTATGCTAAATTAAATGAGCAGGAAATGAATTGGGGAAACTGGAATGTCCAGTTTTTTATCAAAAGTAACCTGAAAGACCCAATAGCACTGACAAAACAATTAAACGACTTAAAAATCGCCGATGACGTATCCGAAAACGGAAAATTAGAAAAAAGAGTTACACCTTTGACAGATATCTATTTTCATTCGAAGGCCTCTTATGAAACCAAGCCTACCGGAAATCTGACCACATCACGAATTCTTTTCGGCGTATCTATCTTAATTATACTGATTGCCACGATCAATTTTATCAATTTCTCTATGTCTTTAGCACCCGCCCGGATAAAAGGTGTAAATACCCATAAAGTCTTAGGGGCTGGTGTCGGGAAATTACGTTTGCAATTGATGTGCGAAGCAATGATTTACGCAACTATAGCCTTCACTTTATCTCTGTTTTTACTCCAGTTAGCAGACCATTCGTTTATCGGACATCTATTTGCCACCTCCATTTCTCCCCAAGCACATCCCCTGACAACATTGGGATGCGGAGGGATGATCCTGATAGTCGGATTATCAGCCGGTTTCTTTCCGGCACGCTATATTACCTCTTTTGCACCGGCATTGGTACTGAAAGGAAATTTTGTATTGTCTCCCCAGGGACAACGGATAAGAAACGGACTAATGACATTTCAATTCGTAATCTCCGTCGCATTGATTACTTGTATGTTACTTATGAATAACCAGCAACGGTACATGCAGAATTATACTTTAGGATTTCATAAAGACCAAATCGTTTATTTTCAATTTAACCAACAGTTATTCGATCAGCGACATGCTTTTACAAACGAATTGATGCAATCACCGGACATAACGGATTATGCGTATACCGATTGGATACCGGAAAGTGATAATGCCGCCACGATTAGTGGAAGTTGGAATGAAAATAATTTCCAATTCGACCGCTGGTTTGTCGACAGGCGTTTTATGCAATTAATGGGTATTCCTCTCATCAGTGGTCATGAATTTTCCAAAAATCGGGAAGAAACGGAAGTCATATTCACAGAAACGGCTTTAAAACAAATGCCCTTCCTGGAAAAGTATATCGGTCAACCGGTCGAAACAGCAGGAATCTCGGGTGGAGCCCGCTTTGTAGGTGTCGCAAAGGATGTCCAGCATCTTTCGCTACGTCAAGGGATTACACCTTTAGAATTTGTATGTATAAACGACCCCCAATATCATTTCGACTATATGTTGTTGAAAATATCACCCAATACGGGAGATGCCATGAAATACATAAGTCAGGTATTCAATCGTTTTTCAAAATACAATAATCTGAATGTACGTTTTCTGGATGATACAATGCAGCAACGTTACGAAAAAGAAAGTCGCCTGACACAAGCTATTTCCCTATTCGGACTGATTGCCATTATCATCTCTCTGATCGGCGTATACGGCATGATTGTATACAATGCACAATATAAACGGAAAGAAATTGCATTACGGAAAGTAAACGGAGCGACAGAAAAAGAAATTCTGGTCCTGCTGAACCGGGGATTTTTCCTGCTGTTGGGGAGTTCTTTCCTGATAGCCTGTCCACTGGCTTATTATATTATCTCGTCGTGGTTATCGAGATTTGCCTACAAAGCTCCGGTATACTGGTGGCTATTTGTATTATCGGGAGCCATTGTATTTTCGATTTCTTTGCTGACGATAAGCTGGCAAAGTTGGCGGGCTGCGACGACAAACCCGGTGGAAGGATTAAAAGAATCGTAAGTTTTAAATTATAGATTCATTTATGATTTACGATTCATTTTTTTGCAGGGGAGGATTGTGAGCATAATCTAAAATCGTAAATTTCAAATTTAAAGCCCGATCTTAAAATATGTTTTTTCATATTCATATACCTATTTTAACAATTGTAACTTGTATTTTACCTATTTCAAGGCTAATCCTTGTTATCTTCTCTTTTATAAAACGTTAATAAATACTACTTTTGTAAGACAACAGTCCACAGAGCGTTGGAATGCTTTTAAATATTCTTAACTTTGTATCGTTTCGTGGTATTTACTGAAACAAACATTTTGAGAATAAAAAAGAGCGTGTTATCTCTATTCTGGAATCTGGACAATTTCATTTATACAGGGATAAAACTTACGTTCGGGCTTACCGTATATAAGGCTAAGCGTGGACTGTTGTTTTATTTGTATAAGGGAAGTCCAGATCCTTCAGAATAAATAGGCTAACAGATTCCACGCTTTTTTTTCACAAGTTCTGATTTATCAAATGTCGGAAATAATAATCCCGGGAAGTTATACTTTGCGGGTCTGAAAGGACTATTGGAGGTAAATTTTTGCCATCAAATTTCAACGTTTCTTTCTCCGGTTTCATTATTTGACGACAAATGATAGTAAATCCACCAGATTACTTTATGAAAAAAATAAGCTGTATATTCGGAATTAAAACATCAGTAATACTTTTACTGATTGCTTCTTTCGTAACTGTCATGACGACATTACTGACATACGAATCGGCCGTTTTTATGAAGTGGTTATACGGGCAAAGTTGCTCGGGAACGGGATATGTTTTCAAAGCCGTCCTGCTTTTATTGTGGGTCTATCCCAGCATAAATCTGCTCTACATCACCTACCGAAGAAAGAGTTGGCAAGAAACCTTATTCATTTTAGTCGGTTTACTCGTCCTGTTTTTGATAACGTCTATCGTCATCGTCGGTATCATTTCCCATTAAGCCGTTTTATCACACCAATCCCCATTCTCCCGGATCAATTGTCCGAGAGCAGCTATCGCCTCCTGTTCCGGTACAGCCACCCTCATCATACGACGGCCTTTATAAAGATTTACCTTACCGTTCCCGGCTCCGACATATCCATAATCAGCATCTCCCATTTCTCCCGGTCCGTTAACCACACATCCCATGACGGCAATTTTTAATTTATCAAGATGGCCGAATGCCTGCTTTACTTTTGCAACGGCTTCTTCCAAATTATACAATGTACGTCCGCATCCGGGACAACTGACGAATTCTGCTTTATAACGCCGTAAGCCTACCGATTGGAGAATATTCCTTCCCAGATTCAACCCCAAAAGCGGATCGGAAATTGCCGGAGATGAAATCCATATCCCATCTGCCAGGCGATCGATAAACAGACCACCGGTATGTGCCGCCACCCAAAGTTTCACCCACTCTTTGTCATTGCAATTTGTCATCACCCGGACAATAACTTTATTGGAAATACCGTTTTCACGTATCGTTTTCAACAAGCTACGAAATGCATGGTAACCGGGATTTTCAGGATTCAACACGACAACTGCCGAAGAAGAAGATAATTTCTCTGCCAGGTGCCGGTCTACCTGCATTTCCTTTATTACTTCCACAAAGGAGTCTTCAGCATTTTGTTTCTCCCGGATAAACTCTTCTGCTCCGACCAGTGGAGATACATTCCGCCGAAACACCTTCGTCCGGTCAAATGCGGCAACAGGCACAACGACCTTCACATTTTCCGGTAATTCAGCCAATTCAGGGCCTACCGTTTCAGTATAGATCATTTCCGGAGCCTTATTCCCGGCTTTCCACCCTGTATTTATCGGGTGAAAATCCAGATCGCGGATCAGTTGTGCTTCAATACTCCCGGCCACAGAAAGATCGGCAACCACTATCGGTTTTAGCGCAACACCTGCCGTAACGGATTTACTTTCCCGGTGATACTGCGGATCACATAACCCGACCAGCGACCTGGCCACCGGTATCTCATATTCAGGAGCCTCTGTCAGCGATACCCGTACCGTATCTCCGATGCCTTCATTCAGTAAACAACCGATCCCTACCGCCGAACGAATCCGTCCGTCCTCTCCTTCGCCAGCCTCCGTTACCCCCAAATGCAAAGGATAAGCCATACCTTCCTCTTCCATTTGTTTCACCAACAAACGGACCGCCTCCACCATCACCCGGCAATCACTCGATTTGAGCGAAATAACTACATCCGGGAAATCAAACTCCCGGCAGATTCTCAGATATTCCATCGTCGCTTCTACCATACCGGCCGGCGTATTTCCATACCGGCTCATAATCCGGTCCGACAAAGAACCGTGATTCGTACCGATACGGACAGCCGTATGGTGTTCCCGGCAAACTTCCAGAAATTCCGTAAATTTTTGCCTCAATACCTCCAATTCTGCGGCATACTGATCATCCGTATACTCCAATTGCTCAAAAGTAGCCCGTTTATCCGCAAAATTACCGGGATTAATACGCACTTTTTCAACATACCGTGCTGCCACAATGGCTGCGGCAGGATTAAAATGAATATCGGCCGACAAAGGAGTCGTATAGCCCCGCTCACACAGGGCTGCACGTATATTTTTCAGATTTTCCGCTTCTTTCACTCCCTGAGCCGTAATCCTTACCAACCGGCCGCCGGCATCGATAATCCGTATCGCCTGCTCCACACAGGCTTCCGTATCCATCGTTGAAGTATTCAGCATGGATTGTATCATTACCGGCTCTTCCGAAGACAAAGACAAGTTACCGATTTTTACAATTGTAGTTTTTCTGCGCATATTCTTTCCTAAAAACTGATTCTGACTGCCGTACAATCACAAAACCTCCTAATTATCAAACAATTTCCGTATATTCCGGGTATTCGTACAGTTCAATATATCTTTTCCTTCCGGGGTATAAGCAAAGGCTAATTCCGACTTATACAACTCTGTAATACGTCTCCTGACCATTTTAGAGGTAGAATTAATTGTCCCGTCTTTTTCATTCAACGCAGCAGGTAAAACGACGACAACTGCCGGCAGCCAACGCTCGGGAAAAAGACCGGCATATTTCCCTCCGTAACGATATTCCATCAATTCCCGGCGAATCTTATCCAACATCATCTTATACCCCTCAATTGTACCGGCCTCTATATGTTTACCCTGAATATACTCTCTCAATGCGTTTTTGTTCGGCACAATCAAGCCAACCGTATAGGACGACTGATTATTATACAACATACAGTAATCGATAAACCGGGATTTTTCCACAATCGCCTCCTCAATCCCTTCCGGACTGTATTTCTCCCCGTCATTGGCTATCAGCAACGATTTAAAACGCCCCAATACCGTTAAAAATCCATGTTCGTCGAGAAATCCCAAATCACCCGTATACAGCCAGCCTTCGCGTATTGTCTCTGCCGTAGAAATTTCGTTACACCAATATCCCCGCATGACATTCCCTCCCCGGATAACGATCTCTCCCTGTTCTCCCAGCGGCATTATCCCGCCGTCGGCATCGCAGATCCGAAGTTCCATCGGAGTCACAGGTCGCCCTGAAGATCCGAACTTATGACACTCCGGCGTATTCGAACTGATTACCGGAGAAGCCTCGGACAAACCGTATCCTTGATACATGGGAATTCCCAAGGCCCGGTAATATTTTTGCAATTCGACATCCAACAAAGCACCGCCTCCGATAAAAAAACGCAAATTTCCTCCGAAAGATTTCCGGATCCTCGAAAAAACCAAGCTATCAAAAAAATGCTTTACCGGTGCCACCAATACTTTCAAGCCTTTTTTTCTATAATTACCGTCCCCGTAATACCAATAGGCAAATTTCAGCCCCCGCATATACAAAAAAGTGACAAATCTCCCCTTGCGCTGGATTTCCGCTTCGATATTTTTCCGGAAATTCTTGGCTATTGCCGGTACGCTCAACAAAACATGGGGTTTGATCTCCCGCATATTGAGCGGTATATTACGCAAAAAATCCATCGGAGAATTTCCAAAATCGACGGCCGCCAAAGAAGCTCCGTTATACATAAAAGAATAAATACCGACCGTATGTGCAAAACTATGATCCCAGGGAAGAAACAATAATACTTTATAAAATTCAGGGATACGAATCAAAGAATCGGCTTGCAACACATTGCAGACATAATTCCCATGAGTCAGTATAATCCCTTTAGGTTCTGCCGTCGTCCCTGAGGTATAGGATATATTGGCCATATCGGTACTTTTTACCGAACATGCTATCTCTTCCAAATGCCCGGGATGAACTCCCAGCCAACGTCTGCCCTCCTGCACCAAACGGGCAAATGGACTACAGAGACCGGTCATTTCTCCCGAAGAACGGAACACAACTATTTTTTCAACAGACTCCAACTCCCCCAATATACTGTTTAAAATATGGAGATAAAAAGGAGAAACGAACACAAAACGGGCCCCCGAATGATTGATACGGAACACGAGTTCCCTGGCCGTCAAGCGAATGCTCAACGGTACATTGACACCTCCGGCGTATAAAATTCCCAGCTCACTGCATACCCAATCACTACACCCTTCACTTAACAACGCAACCCGCTGTCCTTTTTTCAATCCGACGGCCAGCAATCCTGCAGCAATCTCCATCACCCGGCTCTTCGCCCAGCTGTAGGTCAATGCCTCGTATTTTCCGTCCTTCTTCTCCCACAAATAAGGGTTATCCGGAAATTTTAAACAACTCCGCTCGAATAAGTCTATAATCGTATCCATCTTCTTCTTCCCATAATAAGGACAAAGTTAATAACAATTCCGCAATTCAGTATCAAATATCAATTTATGAATCTCCGAAAACCGGATAATCCGATAAAACACTATTTTTTCTTTTTACTGCAACTTTTGCCCCGGTTTTCTCGTATACTCCTTTCCACCGTTTAATAATTGAAGCTATGAGATTAACCATTACAGGCATATTAACGCTAATTATTTTTATCATGGTGTCTGTATTAAAAAATAAAATTGAGACACCTCAAACCACCTATGAGTCATTCTGTCAGTCCTCCGTTCAAATGACAGAACCTCTTTTTTATGAATTGCCGGAAGCTCTTCAACCTTGTTCCTTTCTCAGGGAGGCTATACGAATTCCCTATGACGACTGAATCCGGACACGCAATCTCCGGTTTACCATTACAAATCCGTTTCCATTTTTTCATTCAAACCGGAAATTTCAATTCTAAATTTAAAACCATACGTTTTTCATTTTTATGCATACGTTTGTATTTGTATAATTCTATACAAAAGCATCGTTTCGTGTAAATATTACAAGAAATATTTGGTATTCACAAAGTTTCATTATTATATTTGCCTGCATAAAAATGTAAAAGCATGGCAAATTTATTCCTACATCTGATTATGAACCTTTTGATTATCGTGGTCCTCTGCCACGACGTGAGAAAGGTATATCTATTGGAATGACAACACACAACATATTCATATAAGAAGGCCTTTCTCACACAACGGGAAAGGTCTTCTTGTTTTTAGTAATTTACTGCACAACACGAACAAAAATGAGAAACAAACTAAGGAGTCTAACGACAATGACAGGCCGCAGGATGGCCGGTGCCAGAAGCCTTTGGCGAGCGAATGGAATGAAGGACATGGAATTCGGCATGCCGGTAATCGGAATTGCCAATTCGTTTACTCAATTTGTTCCCGGTCATGGTCATTTGCACAAGATTGGCCAATACGTAAAAGAAGGGATAGAGAAACGGGGTTGTTTTGCTGCAGAGTTCAATACTATTGCCATTGACGACGGTATTGCTATGGGGCACGACGGAATGTTATATTCGCTTCCTTCCCGTGACATCATTGCTGACAGTATCGAATACATGGCAAATGCCCACCAAATAGATGCTTTGATTTGTATCAGCAACTGCGATAAAATCACGCCCGGTATGCTCATGGCTGCCATGCGCCTGAATATACCTACCGTATTTGTGTCGGGAGGTCCGATGGAAGCCGGCACTTATAAAGGAAAGCCCGTAGACCTGGTCGATGCTATGGTCATGAGTGCCGACGAAAAGTACAGCGATGAAGAAATAGAAAAAATAGAAAAAAGTGCCTGTCCCGGATGCGGCTGCTGTTCCGGCATGTTTACCGCCAACTCCATGAACTGTCTTGTGGAAGCTCTGGGATTAGCCATTCCGGGAAACGGCACGATACCTGCCACTCACAGCAACCGGAGACGCATATTCGAGAAAGCGGCTTCCCTTATCGTACAGAAAGCCGGTATGTATTATTTCGAAGGTGATAATTCGGTTCTACCGCGTTCCATCGCGACAAAAGCGGCATTTGAAAACGCCATGGCCCTGGACATCGCCATGGGAGGTTCTACCAATACGGTCCTTCACCTGTTAGCTGTCGCCCATGAAGCCGAAGTGGACTTTACCTTGGAGGACATCGACCGTTTATCCCGAAAAATTCCGGTACTTTGTAAAGTTTCGCCCAATTCGCGCTACCACATTCAGGATGTAAACCGTGCCGGAGGCGTCATGGGCATTCTCGGAGAACTCAGCAGAGCCGGCCTTATCGACACTTCGGTAAAAAGGATTGGCTATAACAATTTAGCTTCCTGCCTGGCCAAATACGACATAAAGAGTGAACGCCTCAGCCAGAAAGCCCGGAAATTCTATCTAAGCGCACCGGGTGGAAAATTCAGTCAGGAATTGGGAGGCCAGAGTCATTATTTCGAAACGTTCGACGCCGACCGTACACACGGCTGTATCCGGGATACGGCCCACGCCTATTCCAAAGACGGAGGATTAGCGGTACTGACCGGTAATATCGCCCGCAACGGTTGCATCGTAAAAACAGCCGGAGTCGACGAATCGCTGCTGGTGTTCCGGGGCATCGCCAAAGTTTTCGAATCCCAGGGACAGGCAATAAACGGTATTCTCAACGGGGAAGTAAAAGCCGGAGAAGTTGTCGTCATCCGCTACGAAGGTCCCAAAGGCGGACCGGGTATGCAGGAGATGCTATATCCGACCTCCTACCTGAAATCCAAGTCCCTGGACAAAGTATGCGCTTTGATCACGGACGGACGCTTTTCCGGAGGCACTTCCGGATTGTCCGTCGGTCACATTTCTCCCGAAGCCGCTGCAGGAGGAGAAATAGCCGTCATCCAAGACGGGGATCCTATCGAGATCAACATTCCCGAACGCAGTATCAACCTGTTGCTGAGTAAAGATGAAATCAGTAGCCGGCTTCAGGCTATAAAAGCTTTTAAACCGGTTGCACGCGATCGTTATGTTTCCAAATCTTTACAGGCCTATGCCAGATTCGTCAGTTCAGCAGACAAAGGCGCCGTCCGGATCATAGATTAAACCCATCCCCTATGAAGACGAAAACACTACACCAAGCCATAGAAAAGCAAACGACCGGATCCGAGCGATTCTCAGGATCGAAAGCCGTCATCGAAACTCTTTTACGAGAAGGAGTCGAAACTATTTTCGGTTATCCGGGAGGGACAATTATGCCTGTTTACGATGCCCTGTACGATTACCGCGACCGCATCAACCACATTTTGGTCCGTCACGAGCAAGGAGCCGTTCACGCAGCCCAGGGATATGCCCGAAGTAGCGGCAGAACAGGCGTTTGCATTGTGACCTCCGGCCCGGGAGCGACCAATACCGTCACCGGTCTTGCCGATGCGCTGATGGATTCCACTCCGGTCGTAGTCATCAGCGGACAGGTAGGCTCATCCTTACTCGGTACCGACGCATTCCAGGAAACCAACTTTATCGGAATCACACAGGCCGTTACCAAATGGAATTGTCAGGTCAAGCGGGCCGCCGACATCCCTGCTGCCATATCCAGGGCTTTTTACATCGCCCGTAGCGGAAGACCCGGCCCGGTTGTCGTCGACATCACGAAAGATGCACAACAGGAAGTTACGGCCTACCGGTACCAACCGACAAACCATATCCGAAGCTATATGCCCTGTCCTGCTCCGGATAAAAACCGGATAGCCGAAGCTGCACGTCTGATCAATTTAGCCCGAAAACCGATGGCACTCCTCGGACAAGGAATAATCCTGGGACACGCAGAACGGGAATTACAGGCTTTCCTGGAAAAAAGCGGTATACCGGCTGCATCGACCTTACTGGGGTTGTCAGCCTTGCCCAACGAACATCCGCAATATGTCGGCATGCTCGGTATGCACGGCAACTACGCCCCCAATATCAAAAATAAAGAATGTGACTTACTGATTGCCATCGGAATGCGTTTCGACGACCGGGTTACCGGAGATCCCAACCGATTTGGTATCAACGCTAAAATCATACACCTGGAAATCGATCCGGCCGAAATCAATAAAATCATTTATGCCGACGTACCCGTCCTCGGGAATGTTAAAGAAACCCTGCCTTTACTGACAGACAGGATAGCTCCCAAGGATCATTCAGCCTGGCTGGAAGAATTTCGAGCCTGCTATAACATCGAGTATCAGGAGATAATTGAAAAAGAACTATTCCCGGAAACACCTCATCTTCGTATGGGGGAAGTGGTCCATAAAATTTCGCATGCAACCGGTGGTAATGCTATTCTGGTAACCGATGTGGGACAACAACAAATGGTGGCTTCGCGCTACTTCCGTTTCAAACGCAGCCGCAGCATCATCACTTCCGGAGGATTGGGAACGATGGGCTTCGGTTTACCGGCAGCCATAGGAGCCAAAATCGGAGCTCCGGAACGCGATGTATGTCTTTTTGTCGGAGACGGCGGTTTTCAAATGAATTTACAGGAACTGGCAACGATTTTCCAATCCCGGATTCCGGTTAAGATTATTCTGATGAACAACCGCTTTTTAGGTATGGTCCGGCAATGGCAAGAACTGTTTTTCGATAAAAGGTATTCATTCACTGAAATGACCAATCCGGACTTCGGACTGATTGCGCAAGCCAACGGCATCGCCTATACCTGTGTCGAAGAGCGCACACAACTGGACCATGCTATCGACCGGATGTTGCAATGCAAAGATGCTTTTTTGCTGGAAGTAAAGGTCGAAAAAGAAGAAAATGTATTCCCGATGGTACCTGCCGGAGCATCCGTATCCGAAATCAGGCTCGAATAACCTCCAAACACTGAAGTTATGACTAAAGAATACATCATCACCATATTTTCAGAAAATAAAGTCGGCTTACTCAACCAGATTACAACGGTATTTACTTACCGGGACATCAATATCGAAAGCCTGACCACTTCGGAATCTTCGATCACGGGCATTCATAAGTATACCCTCGTCGTAAATACCGATCCCGAAAAGGTTGAAAAACTGGCAAAACAAATCGAGAAAAAAATCGATGTGCTGAAAGTCTTTGTTTTCACTCCGGATGAAGTTGTCCAGCAGGAAATCGCCTTGTATAAAGTTGCCCGGAACAAAAACATCGAAAATCTGGTCCGGGAGCATCATGTAAGAATACTGGAAATCGACGAAACTTATATCATTCTGGAAAAAACAGGTCATAAAGAGGAAACACAAACCCTTTTCGAATTACTAAAACCTTACGGGGTATACCAATTCGTACGTTCGGGTCTGGTTGCCGTCATTAAGTCCAGGAAAGAATTAATGACTGAATTCCTGCAACAGAAACAGGAAGAGGATTTGTAAATTGTAAATTGTAAATTTTAGATTTTAGATTGAAATTGAAATTGTTTAACAAAGGGGGCCGTCGCCGGATTCATTTAATCTAAATCGTAAATCTACAATTAAAACCTGAATTTTAAATTATACCCACAATCTTCCCCTGCAAAAAGAGGAAGCATAAATCAAAAATAAAGGTTATCACCTAAACTTGAATACATCGGTTAATTATGACGGCATACTTTAAAAATCAACACACTAAATATTAAAACATATCTAAACCATTAAATTTACTATCATGGCAAAAATTAATTTCGGAGGAGTTGAAGAAAACGTTGTTACACGGGAAGAATTCCCGCTTTCTAAAGCATTGGAAACATTAAAGAACGAAACGATCGCCGTTATCGGATACGGCGTACAAGGTCCGGGACAATCTCTCAATCTGAAAGACAACGGATTCAATGTTATCGTAGGTCAACGTAAAAACAGCAAATCCTGGGACAAAGCCGTTGCCGACGGCTGGGTAGCGGGAGAAACATTATTTGAAATAGAAGAAGCGGCTGAAAAAGGCACCATCATTCAATATCTGCTTTCAGATGCCGGTCAGATCTGTGCCTGGCCGACCATCAAAAAACATTTGACAAAAGGGAAAGCACTCTATTTTTCCCACGGCTTCGGTATTACTTATCAGGAACGCACCGGTATCATACCTCCTAAAGATGTGGATGTTATCCTGATTGCACCGAAAGGATCGGGAACCAGTCTAAGAAGGATGTTTCTGCAAGGCCGGGGACTCAATTCCAGCTATGCCATTTTTCAGGACGCAACGGGAAAAGCCAAAGAACGGGTCATCGCTTTGGGTATCGGCGTCGGATCGGGCTATCTGTTCGAAACGACTTTCCAGAAAGAAGTTTATTCCGACCTGACCGGAGAACGGGGTACATTGATGGGTGCGATACAGGGTATATTCGCCGCTCAATACGATACACTCCGCGCACACGGACATACTCCGTCCGAAGCCTTCAATGAAACCGTGGAGGAACTGACCCAAAGCCTGATGCCGCTGGTAGCGGAGAACGGGATGGACTGGATGTATGCCAACTGTTCGACAACAGCCCAGCGGGGCGCTCTCGATTGGTGGAAAAAATTCCGGGATGCGGCCAAACCCGTATTCGAAGAACTCTATGGTCAGGTAGCCTGTGGAAATGAAGCCCAGCGTTCTATCGACTCGAATAGCCAACCCGATTACCGGGAAAAACTCGAAACCGAACTAAAAACAATGCGCAATTCCGAAATGTGGCAAACCGGAGCTGTTGTCCGCAAATTAAGACCGGAAAATAACTGACAATGGATTGCAGACTGTAGATTTACGATTCTGTTACAACTTGATTTTCTTTTTCCACGCCCCTAAATTGATTAAAGGGACGTGGATACTCAATCTGTAACCTGAAAGATACAACCTGACATAAGCAGATCACCTGCCCTTTAACCTCTAATTGAATTCATTATGAGTGAAAAAGTATATATATTCGACACGACTTTACGGGATGCCGAACAAGTACCCGGTTGCCAATTAAACACCATTGAGAAAATCGAAGTGGCACGTCAATTGGAAAAACTCGGGGTCGATATCATCGAAGCCGGCTTTCCTGTTTCGAGTCCCGGCGATTTTAACTCTGTCGTGGAAATCTCCAAGGCGGTCACAAACCCGACCATCTGTGCTCTCACCCGTGCTATAAAAAAAGATATCGAAGTGGCAGCCGAAGCATTGCAATATGCCAAAAAAGGACGTATCCATACCGGCATTGGCACTTCCATATACCACATCCATGAAAAACTGAACTCCACACCGGAAGAAATCATCCGCCGTGCCGTCGATGCCGTTAAATACGCCCGGCAATTCGTAGACGATGTGGAATTTTACGCAGAAGATGCAGGGCGAACGGAAGCGGAATATCTGGCCCGTGTTGTCGAAGCTGTGATCCAAGCCGGCGCTACGGTGGTCAATATCCCGGATACAACCGGTTATTGTCTTCCCAATGAATACGGAGCAAAAATCAATTATCTGATGAACCATGTTCCCAACATTGACAAAGCCATCATTTCCACACATTGCCACAACGACCTGGGAATGGCAACAGCCAACACGATCGCAGCGATCCAAAACGGCGCCCGGCAAGCCGAAGTAACGATCAACGGTTTAGGGGAACGAGCAGGTAACACCGCCCTGGAAGAAATCGTTATGGCTATCGCCTGCCACAAAAACCTGGATTACGAACTGGGAATCCATACCCGCGAAATCATCGCCACCAGCCAGCTCGTCTCGAGCCTGATGCGCGTTCCGGTACAACCCAACAAGGCCATCGTCGGCCGGAATGCATTCGCCCATTCATCGGGTATACATCAGGACGGCGTACTGAAAAGCCGGGAAACTTATGAAATTATCGCTCCTGAAGATGTGGGCGTCGATCAATCCAGTATCATTCTGACAGCTCGCAGCGGCCGTGCAGCCCTCAAACATCATCTGAAAGAAATCGGTTACACCCCGGAAGGAGAAGAACTGGATGCCCTCTACCAAAAATTTCTGGAATTGGCAGACAAGAAAAAAGACATCACCACCCGTGACCTGGAAATATTAGTCGGCAGCGAAAAATCCCGCCGGAACCGGGCATTAAAATTAGAAGCCTTACAAGTGGTCTGCGGCTCGACAACCATTCCGACCGCCACAGTACAAGTCAGTTTCGGCGGCGATGTTTTCACAGAGACAGCCAGTGGCAACGGTCCGGTAGACGCTGCCTTCAATGCCGTGAAAAGTATAACCAAACGCCGTGTCCATGTAGAAGAATATCTGGTACAAGCAATCACACGCGGTAGCGACGACTTGGGAAAAGTACATGTACAAATCTCCCACAAAGGAAAAATGTATCATGGGTTCGCTGCCAATACAGATATTGTTTCGGCTTCAGTAGAATCATTTTTAGATGCCATAGCAAAAATATCATGAAAACATTATTCGACAAAATCTGGGATGCACACACAGTCAGTGTTCTTCCCGGCGGTTCCTGCGCTCTGTACATCGACCGGCAATACATTCACGAAGTCACCAGTCCTCAAGCCTTCGACGGCCTGCGGCAAAGGGGCATCGGAGTTTTCCGTCCGGCCCGGATCACAGCAAGTCCGGACCACAATATTCCAACAAAAAACCAGCATTTACCGGCAAGCGACCTGCTCTCCAGGGAACAATTGGCTACCCTGGAAAGAAATTGTGCAGAATACGGTATTTCCATCTTCAAAGTAGGTAGTCCGCACAATGGCATCGTCCACGTCGTAGGACCGGAAACCGGCTTAACCCAACCGGGAATGACCATTGTATGCGGAGACAGCCATACCTCCACACACGGTGCCCTGGGATGTGTTGCTTTCGGAATCGGCACAAGCGAAGTCGAAATGGTGCTGGCTTCCCAATGCGTACTGCAATCCAAGCCCAAAACCATGCGCATCAATATAGAAGGCAAATTACCTCCGGGTGTATGTTCGAAAGACATCATCCTGTATATTATTTCAAAACTCGGTACAGGAGGCGGTACCGGACATTTTATCGAATTTGCCGGATCAACGATCCGTTCTCTTTCGATGGAAGCCCGTATGACGATCTGCAATATGAGCATCGAAATGGGTGCCCGTGGCGGAATGATCGCTCCGGACGAAACCACTTTCGCCTATCTGAAAGGCCGGCAATATGCACCGCAAGGAGCTGAATGGAATATAGCATTGGAAAGATGGAGACAATTATACAGCGAGCCCGATGCTGTTTTTGACAAAGAAGTAACTTTCCGGGCAACGGACATCCGCCCGATGATTACTTACGGAACAAATCCCGGCATGGGAACAGCTATCTCGGAGAGCATTCCCCGGCTAGAAGAAATCCCCACAGACTCCCGGCCTTCTTTCCTGAAATCACTCGGATACATGGGATTTCGTCCGGGTGAAGCCCTGATGGGGAAAAAAATCGACTATGTATTTGTCGGTAGCTGTACAAACGGACGTATCGAAGACCTGAGGGCTTTTGCCGGATATGTAAAAGGAAAAAAGAAAGCGCCTCAGGTGACCGTGTGGATTGTCCCGGGTAGCAAGCAAGTCGAGAAACAAGCTATCGAAGAAGGATTACGGGACATTCTCGAAAAAGCCGGCTTCGAATTACGCCAACCCGGATGTTCTGCCTGCCTGGCCATGAATGACGATAAAATCCCGGAAGGCAAATATTGCGTAGCCACATCCAATCGTAACTTCGAAGGCAGACAAGGACCGGGAGCGCGTACTCTGCTGGCAGGCCCCCTGGTTGCAGCAGCAGCGGCCATCCACGGTAAATTAACGCATCCCTTATACGATCCGGAACGGTAACCATTTGCCGGAATCCGGAAAATACAAACAAGTCAGAATAAAGATATGCAAGATAAATTCACGACATTAACAGCCACAGCGGTACCTATAAACATTGAAAATATCGATACCGACCAAATTATTCCGGCCCGTTTTTTAAAAGCAACGGATAAAACAGGGTTTGGCTCCAGACTTTTTTACGACTGGAGATCGGAACCGAACGGACAGCTAAAAAAAGATTTCGTACTGAACCAAAACAGCTACAAAGGAGAAATACTGATCGCCGGAAAAAACTTCGGTTGCGGTTCGAGCCGGGAACATGCCGCCTGGGCCATTCGGGGAGCCGGCTTCAGAGCCGTCGTCTCCAGCTATTTTGCGGATATCTTTCGTAACAACGCACTGAACAACGCCTTATTACCGGTGCAGGTATCCGAAAAATTTCTGAAAACATTATTCTCTGCCTTAATTCACGAGCCCCGGCTATATATCACGATCGACCTTCCCGGGCAGACCATCCGGTTTGCTGCAGAAGAGGAAAAATTCGACATCGATCCTTACAAAAAAGAATGTCTGATCAAAGGTTTTGACGATATCGATTATCTGTTGAGTCTGAAAGAAAAAATCAACGCTTTTGAAGAACAACGATTTAAAAATTAATTGTAAATTACAGGCTGCTCCAGGTCCGTTGATTTATTTCATGCTTTTGTAATCTTCTTTACCAAAGATTGCAAAATCATTCGAATCATTCATCATTTCCCGGAGTATTTAAAATAGCATGTATAATATTAAAAATCCATGAATTTTAAAATAGCAATTCTTCCCGGAGACGGTATCGGCCCGGAGATTATCGGGCAGGCAGTAAAAGCGATCGATGCCGTTTGCCATAAATACGGACACACCGTAAATTACACTTACGGTATTGTCGGAGCAGCGGCCATCGATGCCTGTAACGACCCCTATCCCGAAGCTACCCACCGCATCTGTATGGACGCGGATGCCGTACTGTTCGGAGCCATCGGCGATCCCCGCTTCGACAATAATCCCCAAGCCAGGATAAGACCGGAACAAGGGCTTTTAAAAATGAGACAAGCTTTGGGCTTGTATGCCAATATCCGGCCTGTTTCTATATTTCCGACATTACGCCACCGTTCTCCGTTACGACAGGAATTGATCGACGGCGTAGATTTCGTTTGTATCCGGGAACTGACCGGCGGTATTTATTTCGGACGTCCGCAAGGAAGGTCCGAAGACGGACAGACCGCTTTCGACAGTTGCGTATATACAAAGGCCGAAATCAGGCGTATTTGTGATCTCGGTTTCAACTACGCCCGTAACCGCCGGAAAAAACTGACGGTGGTAGACAAGGCCAATGTCCTGGCCACATCCCGCCTTTGGCGGGAAACCGTACAGGAAATAGCACCGGCCTGGCCGGATATCGAAGTCGAATATATGTTTGTGGACAACGCTGCCATGAAACTAATTCAGCAGCCCAAACACTTCGATGTCATTGTCACCGAAAACATGTTCGGAGATATTCTGACCGACGAAGCCAGTGTCATAAGCGGCTCCCTCGGCCTGCTCCCTTCGGCATCTGTCGGGCTGCACACTTCGCTGTTCGAACCCATTCACGGTTCTTATCCGCAGGCTGCCGGAAAAAATATTGCGAATCCCGTTGCCACAATATTATCGGCGGCGATGATGTTCGAATATGCTTTACGGCTCCCGGAAGAAGGGAATAAAATACGGCAGGCCGTTGCAAACACATTACAGCAGGAAATCGTAACCGAAGATATATCCGGAAACGGTAAAGCATACGGAACAGAAGAAGTCGGCGATGCCATCGCCCGGCTCATTTTAACCGACAATTAAAAACAACAATTTCATATCCGATTAACAACAATATATCATGAGCGAAACTTATTTCCCGGATTTAAAAGACATTATGACGGCTGCACACACGCTGAACGAAATCCTCGTGCCGACCCCCTTGATGAAAAACCGCAATCTTTCGGAACGCTATGGAGCAAATGTCCTGTTAAAAAGAGAAGATTTGCAGATGGTTCGATCCTACAAAATCCGGGGTGCCTATAACAAGATCAAATCTTTGACCTCCGACGAAAGAACACACGGGATCGTGTGTGCCAGTGCCGGTAATCACGCCCAGGGCGTTGCTTACTCCTGCAACAAATTGAAAATTGCAGGAAAAATCTTTATGCCGGTTACTACCCCGAAGCAAAAGGTCAATCAAGTTAAAATGTTCGGGGGAAAATTCGTTGAGATCATATTGACAGGCGATACATTCGATCATGCCCATTCGGCAGCTATGGAAGAATGTGAAAAAAACCAATCGGTATTCATCCATCCTTTCAATGATTTACGCATCATCGAGGGGCAGGCAACTGTCGGACTGGAAATCTTGCAGGAGGTAAAAGACCTTATCGACTACCTCTTTATCCCGGTAGGAGGAGGAGGCTTGCTCGCCGGCGTCGGCAGCTTCTTCAAACAATTGAGCCCGAAGACCAAAATTATCGGCGTAGAACCTGCCGGAGCTGCCGGTATGAAAAAATCCCTCGAAAACGGGAAAGTCACGGAGCTTTTAGAAATTGACAATTTTGTAGACGGGGCAGCCGTTCAACAGGTAGGGGAACTAACCTTCGATATTTGCCGCCGGGTGGCAGACGATGTCATCACTGTTCCCGAAGGAAAAATATGCTCGACTATACTTCAGCTTTACAATTTCGACGCTATTGTAGTCGAACCGGCAGGAGCCTTGAGTATGAGTGCTCTCGATGATTATAAAGACAAAATCAAAGGGAAGAATGTCGTATGTATCGTCAGCGGCAGTAACAACGACATCACCCGTATGGAAGAGATCAAAGAAAGGTCTTTGCTATACGAAGGACTAAAACATTACTTCATCGTCCGTTTTCCACAACGTGCGGGAGCCCTGCAAAATTTCGTCAGCAATGTCCTCGGTCCGCACGACGACATTACCTATTTCGAATACCGTAAAAAAACACAACGGGAAAAAGGACCGGCAGTCATCGGCATTGAGCTTCAGCATCCGGAAGATTTCAAAGGTCTTCTTACCCGTATGGAGGAACAAGGCATCAAATACATATACCTCAACGACAATCCCAATTTATTCGAATTTTTAGTGTAAAGCACGCCTTTCCGCCATCCGTATCCTCAGATACTATTTTATACATCGACGTAACAGCCTCTTTCCGGTTTATCTAAGAATCCGGAGAGGCTGTTTACCGGAATCTGACCATCGTCCGGCATCGTTTCAACATCTCATGTTCCGGCTTGTATTCCGACAATCTCCTACTCCCCGACAAAAAAACAACGAACTAAACGAAATGACAAAAGATTCGAACGTTTTGTAAATAAGCGTTTATAAAACAGGTATTATTTTTATCCCCGGGAAAATGCAATTGCTGTAAATCAAGAACCTTACTCAATCCAGCCAAAGCCTCCTCTAACGGGAGGATTTGAAAAGCAATAACGGTAAACGCAAAAATATGAAACAACAATTACGGGGATTTTGGCCGATTTTCGCCTGTTATACGGCATCACTCATCACGGCATGTCGTACCGGCCCGGAAGATATCGGTCGTTTGCCGGACGGCAAACACCCTATAACGTTCACCGCTTCGGTGGAGAGTTTGACTGTAACGCGGGGTACGACAGACAATAACTGGGAAAATATTAACGGTCACTTTGCGGTACAATCCGAAGAAACGGTAAAACAATATATCGTCACATCACCGGAAGGCAAACTGAACAGCAATGATCCCTTATATTGGAACAGTCCGACAATAGACATCACGGCCTGGTATCCGTATTCTCCTGATCTTCCCGGAAGTTTTACCATACAAAGCAACCAGACCTCAAACAGCGGTTACCAAAACAGCGATTTCCTCTATGCTTCAAAGACACTGACATTCGACAAATCGACCCCGCCTCATCTCGGCTTCCGCCATCTGCCTGTCAAAGTCATAGCGAACCTGAAAAGCGGAGACGGCATTACGGCAGAACAAATCCGGAATGCTACCGTCAGTTTCGTCAATGTAGCACTGACCTCCGGGGCCATAGCTCCGGACGGTTCCGTCGCTCAGACACCAAACGGGAATGCGGTTGTTCTGCCGCAAACGGTCGCGGCCACAGAAGGATATCAGAAATCTGTCCGGGCATTGCTTGTCCCGGGACGAATACAGGATAAGCAGTTTATCCGAATAACGGTAGAGGGCAAGAATTACTTTTATACGCCGAAAAACGAAACCGAAGCCGATTTCGTATCCGGAAACCTATATACCTATTTTATTACCGTAAAGAAGTCCGGCCTAACGGTCACCGTAGAAAACAACGGTTCTCAATGGACAGAAAACCCGGGTTGGGACCAACCGGCAACGGACGCGGTGTTTCAAGTCTCCATCCCTTCTGTCAGCGGCCTGGAATTACACATAGATAATGCGACCCTAAAAGAGGGGAATCACTATGAAATCACCGGCAATTCGTTTTCCATCACCTATGATGCACCGGCAGGAGGAGAAATGAAAGGATTTATCAGCCGCGGCATCTGCAAAACGGAACGGACAATTGCCCGGGACGGTAGCAGCTACACATTTACCTTCACCGACATCCGTTCGGATTTACAATTGACCTACGACGCCTACGTCGAAACAGGCAATTATTACAACAGGGACGGAACCTGGTCTATCGCTTACAATGCAGAAAAGTGTATCGGCATCGTATTCAAAACAGGTGCGGACAGTACGGATCATCCCCGAAATTACGACGGTAAACTGTCCGGCAACCGGATTCTCGGTTACGTCGTAGCACTGGCCGATGCTGCCACCAATGCCTGTACCTGGGGAAAACTAGATACAGATACGGAACTCGAAAATGCAGAGTCCCGGTATAACACAGCCTATAACGGTTACCGGAATACGGAACACATTATCGGTACATACAGGGGAGGAAAAGATTGGAATAAATATGCGGCTTTCAAAACCATCTTCGATTACCGCTCAAAAACAACAGCCCCGGCAAACACCAGTGACTGGTACCTGCCCTCTCTCAAGCAATTATCCGACATTTACAATCTGTATCAAAACGAAACAGGCAATATACTTTATGACAAATTGAACGCCATCTCCCCGGCAAACCTTTTCAGAGATCCGCCTGTTTTCGGGTGGGAGACCGAACCCGGCGGCTATTGGTCGAGCACGGAATATTCCGGATGGTCTGCCTGGTACATACGCCTAACGAATGGAACACCTGCTTTTTACGCAAAAGCAATAAATCCGGAACAACCGAATTTTCGTCGTCTCTGTTATGTCCGCGCGATATTAACATTCTAAACCCAAAAGGAAAATGATAAAGCATCTATTCAGACAATTCTCAACGGCTATCGGTATCGTCATTTTGATTACAGCCTGCGACACCGATAAAAATCATTATACCGGAGAGGAAAATATTCCTCTTTCCATATCCGTCAGTCCGGCTAATTTCGTTTCTCCCTCCGGAGCCGTCACCCGCAGCACAGACAACGGCAATCAAACGACTTTCGACAAAGACGACCGTATCGGAATTATCGTCATCAGCCAAACCGGAAATATCCTGGCCGATAACCTTCCTTATCGATATGACGGTAGCGCCTGGACTTTCGACCGCATACTGGGAGAAAACGAAGGCAAAAGCCCTTATTATTATGACAATACGGTAGGGAGTGTTTCCTATCTGGTCTATTTCCCTTATCGTCCGGAAGCAAACGGTTTGTCTACGGCCACTGCCCTCAAATTGCAATTTCCGCCGTTACCGGATCAGCGTGACGAAGCAGCTTACTGCAATTCCGATCTGATGTTGTGGGAGTCGGGCTCCGGCATTCCACAAAAATCCCTGAACATCCGGTTGGAACATGCCTATTCACTCATATCACTCTCCCCTTCGGTACAACTCCGTATGCCGGACGGAACGGTAACGAAAAATGCCATATCAGTCGGTAACGTCAGCCTCACCATTGCAGGAGAAACCCGGTACGCCCGGCCGGTAACAGACGGCAGTTGACGCTATATCGTTCAAGCGGGCACAAAAATCGTCCCCCGTTGGTTATACACTTACAGAAATGTTGTCTATCAAGGAACCTTACCTGCTATTACTCCGGTTGCCAATACCCGGTATACACTGAGATCGGCCGTCGACATACCCGATTACGGCTGGGATAAAGCAAAGGCAGGTGATTTCTATTGTACCGATGCCGAAAACAAGACATTCCTGCTTCCGGCAGAATCCCTTTCATTCCCGGCTTCAGCTACCGTTGTCGGTATCGTATTTTACGTCGGGGAACAGGCTTCTGTCGATGATCTATTGTTAAAAAAAGCACATCCCACTTGTACACACGGCCTGGTCGTTTCTTTGGGTATGGATTTCGATGATTGGCTTTACAGCAGCCTCCCTGTAGACATTAATACAACCTGGATCAATGCCGAAGGAAATCCCTATAAAGGGGAAGTCAATTTAGCAGAGGATAAAAAAATGTGCGGCTATTCCAACACTCTCGCTTTACACGATTACAACGAAGGGCTATACGGTTCTACAGCAACCGGCGACGACTGGAGGCTCAAAGTAAGACCCTGTCTGAGAGTCCGGGAGTACGAAACGCGACATCCGTCCCCTGCCGGCAGCAGCGGTTGGTATGTTCCTTCCTACAAAGAGCTGGAATTTATATATGCAGAAAAAGATTTACTCAATGTACAACTCTCTAAAATAACCGGTCTCCAAACACTGGAGGGTCAACATTGGTCGATCACGGAAGACGGATTCCTCTATGCATACATAATAGATTTCACCAACGGCAGCAAAGGAGTTATTGCAAAATATATGCCTCCCGGCAGAAATATACGCTACATTTTGGCTGTTTGACGAACCGTTGGGGCGAATCGAAATCAATACAAACAAATTCAACTCATCATAATAATGCCATCCTTACCGGACTTTCAGTACCTGCAAGGATTAAAACAAGAATAACATGAAAAGAAAACAAGTACTTACAGCAGTTGTCACCTCCTTATTTATAACAACAGCTTGTACCCTTGAAAAAGAGATACAAGAGGAGATTAATGCCCCCGTAGCGCTGCAACTGAGCAGTCGTATCAAAGCTTCTACGCGCAGCAATACCCAGTCGACATCGATTACCGAAGGACAGACCGTATATGCCTGGGCAGATAAAACGACAGGCGATCCGCACATCAAAGCCTGGACCCTGAGAGCCAAAGGAGACAATACCTTTACCGGAAGTGCCCGGTACTTTCCGCAAAGCGGTGAAGCTTTAAATATCTATGCACTCCACGGTCATTTCGGAACAGACATGAGGGAAGACATCACGGACTTTCCTGCATCGGGCCTGATACATACGGTTTCAGCCGACCAAACGACAACGGTCGAATATGCCAAGTCCGACCTGTTGTATGCCGCCGAAAAAAGTGTCGCCCGGACAGGAGCTTCCGGTGGTACCAAAAGACTGGTCTTAAATTTCTATCACTTTCTTTCCAAAGTAGAAATAGCGTTGAAAGCCGGTACAGGCCTGACGAGAAATGACCTGAACGGTGCTACCGTTACCCTCATGAATACAAAATTGAAAGCCGACTTCAGACCGGAACAAGATAACGAAATAAGCGACGGGACAGCACGCGCAGCAATGGTAAGACCGGCAGCCACAGAAAACACCCCCGAACCCATTTTAATCCCCGCAAAGGTCATTCCGGGAGATGATTTCTCCGGTGCCGATTATGCCGAAGCCGTCATCGTTCCGCAAACGATCGGAGACGCCGGGGAAATCCCGTTCATCAAAGTAAACCTTGCATCCGGCAGGGAGTTGTATTATAAAATAAATAACAAAACATTCGAAAGCGGTAAAAAATACATTTTCAACATCACCGTCAACCTGCCCGGACTGGAAGTGACTTCCGGCATCGAAGACTGGGCTGACGGCGGCACCACTTCAGGCGATGCCGAGGCAGACGAAAATGAAATCGTCGTCAGAGAAGACGGAACTTGGCGTATCGTTTTAGACAGCGAACGCGAAAAAACATACAATATCGTATTTCTGGGCGACGGCTTTATCGAAGAAGACAACGTTGTAGGCGGAGCCTTTGACAAAGAGGTGGAAAAATCCCTGGATTTTATATTTTCCAAACAGCCTCTTAAAACATACAAAGATTATTTTAAAGTATATCAGGTTTATGCCCACTCGAACGAGCGCGGAGCCGATAAAAACGCAAGGGAAAATATCATCGACACTAAATTCGACGCTACTTTCGGCTGGAACGGAATCAACCGTCTACTGGTAATAAGGGATGAGTGGACCGCAATCACGTACGCCAACAAAGCGCTTCCCAACTATCACATGATTTTCGTTTTGGTAAACGATCCGATGCACGGCGGATCCGGAGGAAATATAATCACGGCTTCTGTTAACGATTGGTCGCATTTAACCGCTCTACACGAAATGGGACATCGATTCGGCCTGGGAGACGAGTATGAAGACCGGCTAGTAGCTATCGGAAAAGACCGCAAGGAAGCAGCACTTTATTCCAACCTGGATATCACAGGTGATCCGACAAAAGTAAAATGGAAACATTTCATCGGACGCCCGGGGTATTCCTCGGAAAATGTCTATGAAGGAGGATACTATTTTTCCGACGGCGTATGGCGCCCGTCACGTTACAGTATCATGAACATACTGGATACCGATCAAGGGTTTAACGCCATATCCAGAGAAGCTATCGTACGGCATGTTTTCCAATGGATCGGAGAAACATTCGATATGGATGAATTTTACAAGCGCGACGATCCGGCAGAGACACATCCGACTCCGGCAGCCATAAGTAATAATCCGATCCCGATGCCACCTCCCCTCGAATTATATTATGAATCGTTGTATAAAAAGCCGTTCAGACCACATGGCGCAAACCCAATATAGAAAGTAATTCCTCAACAGGTTTTGTCAATTCGTAAACACCCCCTGACAATCGGATTTGAATAATAATCCTGCGGTTAAAGCATAATTTTACAACTGAAGAAAGAGCCCGTTTATCTTTTTTCAGTTAATTTTGCATGCTATAAAACGATAAAGATGAAAATCAGCAAAACCAATGCAGCACGGTTACTCGATAAAGCCGGAATTACCTATGAACTGATTCCTTACGAAGTCGATGAAAATGATCTGGCAGCAACGCATGTAGCGACACAATTAGGTGAGAATATTCATTGTGTATTCAAAACACTGGTATTGCACGGAGACAAAACCGGTTATTTCGTCTGTGTCATTCCCGGAGACCTTGAAGTCGACCTGAAACTGGCCGCCAAAGCTTCCGGTAATAAAAAAGCCGACCTTATCCCCATGAAAGATTTACTTCCCGTTACCGGCTATATCCGGGGCGGTTGCTCGCCGATCGGCATGAAGAAATTTTTTCCGACATTTATTCACCCTACCTGTAATGATTTCTCCTTTATATATATCAGTGCCGGCATCCGGGGACTTCAAATCAAAATCAATCCCCGAAATCTAATTGGATTTATTCAGGCAAAAGTAACTGAACTCTCGATACCTACATATTAATCATTGTACCTCTAAAATTGTAGATTTTAGATTGACGATTTTAGATTATACCCATCTCTGCAAAAAAAGAAATTGCAGATTTTAGATTGTAAATTGATCCGTGAAGTGATTTGTTGTCAGATTAATTTAAAATCGTCGATCTAAAATTTAAAACTAAGATTCCATTACAGATTTTACATTTTTTCCATTTTTTTATTCCTGTTGGCAAAAAAGTATAAAAATCTGCCAATTTATACAAATTGTTTTTCATTCTCGTCCTCTATTTTTGTTATAGTCACCTACTTCTGATTACTAACCTAAACTTTCGAGTATGAAAACAATTCGATTATTTACAGGACTATTGTTCATCGTATCGGCAATTTGTATCAGCTGCCAGGACGATGAAACACTCCCCCTGTTGGAACCCAAAGTCAGTCAATTGGATTTTAAAGCTGAAGGAGAAGAAATCTATTTTCAATTCGATTGCAATCTTCACTGGAAACTGGAATGCGACGCAGACTGGCTTCATTTGTCAGCCAAAAGAGGTACAGGTAAAGGTATCGTTGCCGCCACATGCGAGAAGAATCAACTGACAGTCCCGCGCTCGACCGAAATCAAAATTTTTGCCGAAGATAAAACAGAAACGATTAAAGTAACCCAGGCTTCGGCAAGTTCTGTGCTTCATTTTAAAACAACGACAACAACCGTAAAAGCCGAAGGAGAAATCATCGACATCCCTTTCGAAAGTAATGTCGCCTTTACCCTCGATACTAAAGTTTCCTGGATAGAAAGAATGGTTTCAGCGGATATTCCCGACACATTGATCCGGCTTCGTGTTTTTCCCAACTACACTCTTTCTGACAGGCAAGAATTTGTTGTCGCTTCAGAAACAGACGGGATTCTAAAAGATTCTATAAAATTGCAGCAAACTTTCTGTATCAATTCTGCTGCTACGGACAGTCTGGCATTGACAGCACTTTACACTTCGACCGGAGGAAATCAATGGATACATTCCTGGGATATAAATCAACCTTTCAACACCTGGTATGGAATAACGACCGCTGTCATCGACGGTCAAATCCGGGTAACCGCTATCGGACTGTGGGAAAATAACCTGACAGGCAATCTACCGGAAGAATTGAGTTATCTTTCCGAATTGACGTCCTTCCATGTCGGAGATAACCACCTCGACGGTCCTGTTCCACTCTGCTTCACCCAGCTAAAACGTTTGGAATTGCTCGCCCTTCAAGGAAATAACCTCGAAGGAAACCTTCCCGCAGGTTTAGGTAATCTGCCCGTATTGAGCGCCCTGTATCTGGACAACAACCGTTTGACGGGAGAAATACCGGAAGATATTCTCGGCAACAGCCATTGGAGCGACTGGAAAACCAGCAACTTCTGTCAACAACAGGAGGGGTACGGATTCACAAATTGTGATCAGGGTGTTTCCATAGAAACGGTAGAGAAGAATATTCTAATCGCTTTTTATGAATCTACGAACGGGAATTCCTGGAATCAAAAATGGGATCTCGATGCCCCGGTTTCCGAATGGTACGGTGTCACGACAGAAACAATCGACGGGCATTTGCGGGTAACCGAACTAAGGTTATGGGAAAACAACCTGAGCGGGGAATTTCCTTCAGAACTCGGTGATCTTTCCGAATGCCGCATGATACATGTCGGCGGAAACCAAATATCCGGAGAACTTCCGGGCAGCCTGGGGAAAATGCAAAAACTGGAAATGCTGGCTATACAAAACAATCTCTTTAGCGGAAGCATCCCGGCAGAAATCGGCGGATTATCAAATCTGGTCAATTTCTACATCGACAACAACCAATTCTCGGGAATTATTCCGGATGAAATACTGAACAATCCGAATTGGGGGGCTTGGCGAGACAGCGGATTTTGTAATCAAAAAGCCGGATTCGGATTTTCCAACTGTCCTTAAACGGCAGCCCCCGGTATCCGATCCGAACACCCTATAAATAGAAGATCACATTTATCAACTACAAACCAAATTTCATGAAAAAATTAATCATACTTCTAGGATGTCTTTATCCATTCTTTCTCTTCGGACAAGGGAAAATATTCAATGGAGAAGTTGTATCCGATCAGGACAATCAACCCTTAGTCGGGGTAACCGTTCTGGAGAAAGGGACCTATAATGCCGTCATCACAGACGTAAACGGAAATTTCAATATCAAAACACAAGGAACGTCTCCTATCCTCGTCTTCAGTTTTGTCGGTATGATTACACAAGAGCATCCGGCAAAAACGGATATGAAAATCCGTTTGAAAGAAGACGTATTGCAACTGGAAGAAGTCATGGTAACGGCCTACGGAACATCGAAAAAGGCTTCCTTTACCGGATCGGCCTCTGTTATTGATAACAAAAAAATCGAAAAGTTACAGGTATCCAACATTTCCCAACTCCTGCAAGGAGCAGGATCGGGCGTACAGGTTATCGACAGCGACGGACAGCCGGGAAGCGACGCAACCATAAGGATACGGGGTATCAGTTCAATCAACGGGGTCAGCTCACCTTTATATGTTGTCGACGGAACTCCCTACGGAGGATACGTCAACGCCATCAACCCCAACGACATCGAAACCATCACCATTTTAAAGGATGCGTCTGCCACTGCCTTATACGGTTCACGTGCTGCCAGCGGCGTGGTACTGATTACAACCAAAAAAGGAAAAACGGAAAAACCGCAATTCAATTTCCGTTCCAGCTTCGGTTTTTCTCAATTGGCAGTAGACTTGCCGGAGGTTCTTTCTCCGCGGCAATACCACGAAATGGCCTGGGAAGCCATCCGCAACGGATATCTGGACAACGGCAACGGTGTCAGTTCCTACGCTGCGGCTTCATACGCCACAGAAAATCTGACCAACTATTTACGTATAAATGCCTATGACAACAACACACCTGTCGGTATTGACGGTAAACTTGTTCCGGGAAGTCAATACCTGTGGAAAGGTAACAGTTGGAAAGACGCCCTGTTTAAAAACCGCCTCCGCATGGAGATGAATGCAGATGTCAGCGGCTCTACCAAGACAACCGATTATTTTATCTCCCTGGGATATCTAGACGATAAAGGCTCTCTGACAGTATCCGAATTCAAGCGTTATTCAGGACGTGTAAATGTCAATACAAAAATCAGGGAATGGTTTGAAGTGGGTTTAAACACCTCCCTTGCACATTCCTTATATAACTCTCCGGATCAAAGCCGGGTCATCCGATTCGTCCGCGAAGTACCGGATATCTATCCGATTTATGAATGGGACAAGGAAAAACAAACATACAGAACAGATGAAAACGGCAACAGGATACTCGATTTCGGTTCCTACCGACCGACAACAGCCTGGCCCAATACCAACCCTTTGGGAGAAGCCCAATACGATCAAAGGTATTCCGAACTCGACAACGTCACCGCACGTCTTCAGGCTGGTATAAACCTTCCGTACAACATACAATTCAAAACAACCTTAGGTGTCGATTATTCCATCGGCAGCGGTTATGATTACTACAATAACCTGTACGGCTGGTCCGCCCAGACAGAAGGCAAATCTTCCAGAAGCAGAAACCGGTTTTTCGTCTACACATTCAACACACTTTTGACTTGGGACAAACAATTCAACCAGCATCACATCAACATACTGGCCGGCCACGAAGCCTATTCCAGCCGTTCGAATTTCCTTTCAGGAGAAAAAGAACGCTTCCCCATGGGCGGCATTTATGAACTGAATGCAGCAGCTACGCTATTGAACGCTTCTTCTTCCGAAGACAACCTGAGACTGGAAAGCTGGCTGAGTAAAATCGAGTACGACTTTATGAACAAATACTATCTCTCCGGTAGTTTCCGCACCGACGGTTCTTCCCGCTTCAGCAAAGACCAAAGATGGGGTAACTTCTGGTCTGTAGGCGCCTCCTGGCGAATCTCGAACGAAGAATTCCTGAAAAATGTTTCCTGGATCAACAACCTCAAATTAAAAGCCAGTTACGGTTCACAGGGAAATGACAATATCGGCTCCCTGTACGGTTATCAGGGCACGTACACTTCCGGCTGGAACGATTACGACCATCCCGGCTACCTGGTCGGTTCACTACCTACTCCCAATCTACGATGGGAAAGCAACTACCAAATTAACATCGGTCTGGACGCCCGCCTCTGGAATCGCATTGATTTCTCATTCGAGTGGTATGACAGAACAACCAAAAATCTGCTCTTTTGGAGAGACCTGCCCCCTTCTACCGGTGTCGGAAGTATCAAAGACAATATCGGAGACGTGAGAAACCGGGGTATAGAATTACAAATCAACTCTGTAAACATCCTTACAAAAGACTTCCGTTGGGAAACCGATTTCAATCTTTCCCATTACCGGAATAAAATTCTCAAACTACCGATGGAAGAAAAGGTAAACGGATTGCACAAATGGAAGGTAGGTAAATCTGTATACGATTTCTTTATGCCCGAATGGGCCGGCGTAGACCCGGACACCGGAGACGGTTACTTCTGGCAGGATGTATACGACCGGGATGCCAACAACCAATACATCACGAATGCAAACGGTGAAAAAGTAGTGGCAGGAAAGTTAAAAGTAACCAATTACAGCGATGCTACCCGCCATTATCAAAAATCAGCCCTTCCGAAAGTTTTCGGTGGATTTACCAATAATTTCTACTACCGGAATTTCGACCTTTCCGTTTTCCTGTATTACAGCATAGGCGGACAAGTCTATGACAGCGACTACGCCTCCATCATGCATACGGGAAGCAATATCGGTTACAACTGGAGCAAAGACCTGCTGAACCGCTGGACCCCCGACAACCGTCATACCAACGTACCACGGGCTACAACCTATTCCAACAATTGGAACAGCACGTCCACCCGCTTCCTGTATGATGCTTCCTATGTACGGGTAAAAAATATCACTTTCGGTTATCGTTTGCCGGCAAAATTGATGGAAAGATTTAACCTGAAATCTTTACGCATATATTTCAAAGGAGACAACCTGTTTACCTGGAGCAAACACAAAGGCATGGACCCGGAAACGGATATTTCCGGTGTCGCCAGCAACCGGCTGACGACCATGAGAAAAATATCTTTCGGACTGGATCTGACTTTTTAACAAACCGGTATCCGGATTTTCAACGGAAACGGATAAAGAAAACCCATCCGAAATGTATCATTAATTTATTGTAGCGTATTTATTTAATGAAAGATCATGAAAACAAAGAATAACATCCGAATCACAGCGTATCTGTTTCTCTGTATGAGTCTCTTTTCCTGTTCGCAGGACTTTCTGGAGACCAAATCGAGCACAGATCTGGGCGACAAGCTGATTTACAAAACAACGGCTTCCACAAGAGGAGTTCTTTACGGTATATACAAATACATGCGTTCCTGGGGATGTACTCCTCATGTCCGGATGGATTGCTGCGGACTCCATACCAACCTCCTCACATTCGACGTCATGGGCACTGACATTACGATGCAACCGGGTACCTGGTACTGGTATGACTATGACTACTGGCATACCGGTAGTGAAACCGAATTCAAAACCGATCATTTCTGGCGCTTTTATTACATTATTATCAATAACTGCAACAACATTTTATTTTACATCGATGACGCAGAAGGACCGGTCAGTGAAAAGGAAGCCATTGCCGGAGAAGCCCGGGCACTCCGAGCATTTGCTTACTTTCACCTGATACAATTATACCAGCAGACTTATACAATTGCCAAACAAATGCCTGGTGTTCCTCTCTATACCACTCCGGCCAAAGGAAATGCGGAAAACAACCCCAGAGCTTCTGTCGAAAAAATCTATAAAGTCATCACGACCGATCTGGAAAAAGCCGTACTGTCCTTACCGACTCAAAGAGAAAGTAAATACTATATCAATGCGAATGTAGCCGCCGGTATACTGGCCCGGGTATACTTAACCATGGGAAGGTGGCATGAAGCAGCCGCAATGGCCCAACAGGCCCGGGCTGGTTATCCGCTGATGAGCGCCGAACAATGGACGGAAGGTTTCAACAACATGAGCAATCCCGAATGGATTTGGGGTATACATCAAACGTCTACCGAGAATGTCGGATGGGGGAGCACCTTTTCCATACTGGATTTTGAAAGAGGCGATCAAAAAAGTTTCAGGATAAACGATAAGCTGGTGGAAAAATATTCCGATACGGATGTGCGCGGAACATTGATTACACCGGTAGGAAGCCTGCTCGGCAACCGGAAATTCAGAGAGCCGGCTACACTGAATATCGGACACATGGTCCTGATGCGCTCCTCAGAAATGCTGTTGATAGAAGCAGAAGCTTCCGCCAAAGACGGGGACGAAACCCATGCCCAGGACCTGCTATATGAATTGCAGGCCAAACGAGACCCCAATGCCAGAAAAACCGACCGAAAAGGTAACGAACTCATCGAATTGATATTACTGGAAAGAAGAAAAGAATTGTGGGCGGAAGGATTCAGTCTGTTCGATTTGCTCAGAAACCAAAAATCTCTTGTCAGAGAAGGAGATCATCAAAGTCTGAAAAATTTTCCGGCTAATTCCTGGAAATTTATTTTTCAGATTCCACGAAGCGAACTGGATGTCAACAAAGGTATTCTGCCCGAAGATCAAAATCCCAATACGGGGGTATACACCTATTAAACTTATTGATATTCAGGAAATAAATTATAAAACAACCGAACCAAATTTGAAAAATTATGAGAGCTATATTTCTATTTTTAAACTTCCTGGTTTGCTGGAATTTGATGGGATGCGACAAAGATTCTGAATCCGGCCCGGAGCCCTCGACTCCCCCTTCCGGAAATACCGTCGCCCAAGTATTCGGATTTACACTGAAAATCGCAACGGATTTTACCTGGAACAGCGAAACAGACAATGCATATCGCTATTTATCCAAAAATCTGGATGAACTGGGCAGCATTATCCCCGAGCCTGCCCTTCTCAAAATGAAAAAAATCACCTTCGTCATCCGGGATGCAAAGGACAAGCCCCTGATAGAATACTTATCAGACGATACGGAAAAAGCAGATACGATTATTTTCAACGATTTGCTTCAATACTATCAGACATCGTTGCAAAAACAACCTTCCCTTCTCCTTCATTTCCTGGCGCGGCAATACCAGCATCGTTACTTGTCCGCGTATACGGATAAAATCGAAGAAGCCTATCGGGAAGCCGTCGAATCGGGTATTTATACAAATATACCAGAAAACGGTTTAACATTCTCCGACCCTATCGGTTATTTTGCCGAGTTATCCGAAACCTACTGGGGAAAAAACAACGGATACCCCTGCGATTATCATGATTTGCAGCAATTCGATCCCAAGGGATTCGCCTTAATGGAATATTTCTGGGGAGAAAGAGCCATAAAACAATACAATCGTTATCAAATAAACGGATATGATGTTATGGTTTTGAAGACACATGAAAACAACCCTTTAACTGCCGAAGCCCTTCCTTTCCTGCAATCAAAATTGGAAGAAATCAACCGGCTTGTCCCCAGGGAATTTACCGATTTCTTTAAACGCCGCAAGATATGGATGGAAATCGGTTCCGGATCGACAATCGGAGGGGCTGCCGAATACCACCCCGACAGAGGCTGGCTCATCGATAACGGCAGATTACCTGAAAAATACAACTGTATAGAAATTTCCAACATGGAAAATTTTATCAAATGGTGTAAAGCCAACCAACCCATGATGATTTTACACGAATTGGCCCACATGTATCAATTGAATGCTTATAAAGACGGTATATTGATAACATCGGCCTTTGAACAGGCCCAAAATTCTCACATTTACGACCTGGTCGATTACAATACCGGAAACGAAATCGTCAAGCAAAAAGCTTACGCTATGGATAACGAGAAAGAATATTTCTCCGAAATTACAGAAGCCTACTTCGGGGAAAATGATTATTATCCGTTCCGCAAAGAACAATTGAAAACATTCGACCCTGTCGGCTATCAACTGATGGAATATATATGGAATCCGATCCATTTTAAAGAATAAAATGATTTCCGGAATAGCAAGTCATTCATCTATTCCATTATTTTGACCGTCACATAAAACAACGGCGATTGAAACTTTAAAATGTATCAATAATTATTTTAGGTTACATAAAACTCATGAATACGATAAAAATTCTTTCTTCCGAAGATATTAAAAACCTGGTATCTATGAAAGAAGCGATAAATACCATTGCAACGGCATTCTGCGATTTATCGGCTAAAAATGTAAATATGCCTTTACGGACAATAACGGATTTCGGGGAAAACGAGCTTACGCTTTTTTACAAGCCTTCACTCATGCCTTCCCTGCACTCTGTCGGCATCAAACTTTTGAGCCAATATAAAACGGGAGGTAAAAACGGGCATCCGACTATACAAGGAATTGTCGTTCTCATCGATCCCGAGAACAACACGACCCAAGCCATCCTAGACGGCACCTATCTGACAGCCCTGCGGACAGGAGCTGCCAGCGGTGTCGCCACCCGTGCCCTTTCCCGGGAAGACTCGGAAACATTCGTGCTTTTCGGAGCCGGAGCCCAAGGATATACCCAGTTCGAAGCCGTTTGTTGTGCCCGTAATATTAAAAAAGCCTATATCTTCGATATTAACAAAGAGGCCATCGACAGATTTATCCGGCATTACCAAAATCTCGGACAGGTCAGCTTATATCCGGGAGAAGACTTGTCCGTCCTTCCGGAAGCCGATATTATCAGCACCGTAACGAATTCGAAACAACCGTTATTTCCGCTTGAATTGCTGAAAAAAGGAGTACATATCAATGCCATCGGTTCCTACAATCCGAGTATGCACGAATTACCGACAAATATTTTCACTTCGGCTTCACTCTTTGTCGATCACAAAGACTCCTGTTTTTCGGAAAGCGGCGACATTATTATACCTTTATCCGAAGGTTTGCTGCCTCCGGAACATTATAAGGGGGAAATCGGAGAAGTTTTGCTGTCCCGGATTCCGGGACGTACTTCTCCGGAGGAAATTACTGTTTTCAAGAGCGTCGGAATTGCGATACAAGATTTAGCGGCTGCCAATTATGCCTACCGCCAAGCTTGTCAGCAAGGCATGGGAATCAATATTCAATTATAAAACAACGTCTAAATCCATTGACTTGTTAAACTCTGCGTTTCGTTTAAAACCAAATACACAGACATGATGGACCTACCGGTAAGTATTTTTAATGACGTTTTAGGCCCGGTAATGCGGGGGCCTTCGAGTTCACATACGGCAGCCGCTGCCAGAATCGGACAGTTGGCAAGGCAATTGGCCGGCGGAAAAATCCAAAAAGCAGTGGTCGAATTTACCCCGGACGGCTCGCTTGCCACAACTTACCATACCCAAGGTTCAGATATCGGCCTGGCAGGTGGATTGTTGGGGTTGTCCCTCTCTTCGCCCGAGCTGTTGAAGTCATTATCCCTGGCTGCACAAAACGGCCTGGATATCCAATTTCACATCCGGAAATATGAAGCGACACATCCCAACACTTACAAGCTTTCATTAACGACAAGCGATAGCTCGTCTTTCAGCCTGACGGCCCTATCTACCGGAGGAGGGATGATACAAATCACAGAGATTGACGGTTTTCCGGCAGAAATTTACGGCGACTATTGGGAACTGTTACTTTACCTGCCCGATACTCCCGGCGATATCAGCGAACAAGTGAAAAACAGCAGGATATTTCAGGACATTTCCCTCGAAAACCATACCATACATTGCCGAAATCAGGATCATCTCATCCACCTGAAATTTTCACAGGCATTGGAAGAAAAAACCATTGCCTGTATTACACGCCAATTCAACTGCAACAAATACAGGTACACCTCACCTGTATTACCCGTCACGTCCGGATGCCGAAACCGGATCCTTTTCCATACGGCGGCCGAACTGGAAAATGCGTTTCCGAAGCCGGACACTCAATTGTGGGAAATGGCTTTGAAATACGAGTCCCAAAGAGGTAACATTTCAGAAGATGAAGTGTGGAAAATGGCGGCCGGCATCCTGAAAATAATGCGTCAGGCAGTCCAAAACGGACTACAAGGCACTTTTTATAAAAACCGGATTCTTCAGCAACAATCCCATCTAATGGAGAATGCAGCTGCCCGCCTATTACAAGCTCCTCTGATCAATAAAATTTCCCAATATACGATGGCCGTGATGGAGACAAAAAGCGCTTTCGGTACTATCGTTGCTGCCCCAACCGCCGGCTCCTGTGCCGCAATCCCCGGAGCCATTTTAGGAAGCGCCGACTGCTGTGGCTTTACGGAAGAAGATTGCATCAAAGCCTTACTTGCCGCAGGTATTGTAGGTGTGCTCATCGCTCAACGATCCACCTTCTCCGCAGAAGTCGCAGGCTGTCAGGCAGAATGCGGATCAGCTTCCGGCATGGCCGCCGCCGCGATAGTACAGTTAATGGGAGGCTCTGCCCGGACAGCCCTGCAAGCCAGTTCTTTCGCCCTACAAAATATCTTCGGAATGGTTTGCGATCCTGTCGCAAACCGGGTAGAAGTACCTTGCCTGGGTAAGAATATCCTGGCTGCAACAAACGGATTCACCGCAGCAAATCTCATCACTGCCGGCGTAAATGCCGTTCTTCCTCTGGATGAAGTCATTGCTGCAATGGACGAAGTCGGACGTTCACTTCCGGCAAAACTTCGTTGTACAGCACTGGGTGGATTATCCGTCACCCCGACCTCCCTGGCGATCGAAAAACAATTAAAAAATTTGGACGAATAACGACTAACTATGCCAAGACCTATGAAAACATTCTTCTATCTCTTCTGCCTATGTACTTTTCTATGGACGTTACCCTGTATTTCTCCGGCACAATCGCCGATAAATAACGATATCATCGAAAAAGTACAAACAGAGTTGGAAAAACAACACGGACAAAGCGAAACAGAACGTATCCGTAAAGGAGTATCGCAACTGGCCCGGAATTGGCGGTACGGCGACGGTACGGAACAAGAGTTTGCCGATTTTTGCCTCCGGTACTTCATGAGCGGCAATACCCTGCATTCCAATTTCAGACGAATCATCGACAACCTGACTTACATGGAAGGCATGTTGTATAAAATCTCGACCCTTTTTCACGAATCGGATTATTATACGGATACCCCTAAACTCGAGGCCGACGACTACCTGCAACGTATCCTCCCCGGTTCTGACCATTACTCTGCAAAATTCGCCCATTATGTACAACTCAATTTTCCCTATTACACCTTTGCAGAGAAACAACGGCATTGCCGGGAATGGACCCGGGAAAAATGGGCCATGGTTTGCCTCGGTGACTCTTATGCTTTTCGGCACGACCGATTTTCTTCAAATCCGTTTACGGAAAAAGCCAACCATTTCAAGCGCTATATGGAGCATTATTTTTTCAGCATAGACCGCATTACCGATAAAAAAGGGAAATACCTGTATACCGACGAAATAGCTTTACATTGCCACCGGGGCCTCAGAGATCAGATCAAACAAGAATATACTACCCCCGGCGGAACCTCCCGCCAGGAACTGTTATACGCGATCGCTGAAAATGCAACGACAGGAAACATTCCCGTACTTTTCCTTAAAGATACAACAACCCGCTGGAACCCTTCGGCAGGCAAGCTATACAAAATGGAAAACGGGAAACAAAAGGAAATCAAAAACTATGAAACAGAAAACCTTCACCGTTATGCCGGCCTTCTGGCTTGTATGAAGGAAAAAATGTTCACGGACCAGAGTTATACCCCCCAAACGACAACAATTCAACGCACTTTCGACAAAAGCTCCGTCTCTCTTGAAAAAACAGAAACACTGATCCGCAATTTTCTGGCAGATCCTCTTCTGTCCGAAATCGGTAGAATCATTGAAAAACGACTGGGACGAAAACTCCGGCCTTACGATATCTGGTACAGCGGTTTTCAAGAACAATCCGCATTTTCTGCCGGCTATCTGGATTCTCTGACGCATTCCCGTTATCCGGATCCTCAAACTTTCCGAAAAGATTTACCGAATCTGCTTATAAAAATGGGAATCCATCCCCAGGACGCTCACTTTATCGGCTCGCATATCTCAGTACGCCCCGTCGTATCCGGAGGCTACTCCTCTCAGCCCTCTCTGCCGGGAGATACTGCTCTCCTGACCACAATGTTCGGCAAGCAGGGATTGGATTATAAAGCTTTTCGTGTCAGCATGCACGAATTAGGTCATTGCATATGCGGTGTGTTTTGTACAAACAATATCGACTATTTCCGTTTGGCAGGCGTACCTTGTGATGCCATCACGGAAGCATTCGCCGAATTATTTGCCTATAAAAATGCAGAAGCACTGGATTTGCACCCCTTCTCTCCGGAAGAAAAACAACACCTGCTCAATCTGGCTACCATTTGGTATCTGCTGGAAATGGGAGGACAGACCCTGACCGAGATAGAAACCTGGAAATGGTTATACGCCCATCCGGAAGCAACTGCGCAGGAACTGAAAGAAGCCGTACTTCATATCAGCAGTACGATTTGGAACACGTATTTTTCAAAAATATTCCACATCCGGGATCAGCATATCCTGTCGATCTATAATCACTATATTACGGGGGATTTATACCTGTACAATTACTTTTTAGGAAATGTTATCATGTACCAACTTCACAAAACTTCGGTTTCGTCAGATTTAACCGAAGAACTGAAAAAAGCCTGCCGGGAAGGATGTACACTAACCGATCTGTGGATGGAAAAGGCCGTAAGTGCCCCTGTTTCAACAGAATCTCTTATGCAGGATGCCCTGAAAGCCATTGAATATTTTAATACTTCTTCAAGAAAATAAACCCTGCTGCAAAGGCAATGTTGAAAAAATATTTTTTATAATTGCATGAAATATCGTACAACTTTAGAACAATAAACAGTGTAACACCAAACGCCGGTATACGTATACACCATACATATACCGGCAATATTTAGCCGAATATTGTTTTTGAACATTTATTTCACTATATGGATTCACTATACTTCAAAGTTACATTACATCAACAAGAATCTTTGAAGATTGAAGAATGGGAACTTCCACATTTTTATTCTTTATTGCATTTTCATCCGGAATATCAATTGACAATTATCCGGAAAAGCAATGGTTTTCTATTTGTAGCTGATAAAATGTACAGATTTTCTCCGGGAGACATATTTATCATCGGCCCCAATATTCCACATGTATTTCAAAACGACGATACCTATCACGATAACTCTGTTCCCAAAGTGGATGCCGTATCCATCTTTTTTACGGAAAAATCGTTCGGAGAAGGTCTGTTCTCAATTCCCGAAGCCGGTCGTATAAAAGAACTGCTCCATAAATCGATATACGGGATCAAATTGTCTTGCAGTCATCACGGGGAACTCCGCCTTATCTTAAACGACATCGGACAAAAGAAAGGTTTCGACCGGATATTGGATTTATTAAAGGTATTGAATGAATTATCACTTTCCAAAGAGCTGGAGATGATTTCCTTATTACAAACACCCACTCTAAAGCAAAAAGACGAATGCTCTAAAATCAACACCGTTTACGAATACGTATTAAAAAATTATCACAACCCGATACACCTCAATGAGATTTCTGCTTTGGTAAACATGTCTCATTACAGCTTTTGTAAATTTTTCAAACAGCGGACAACAAAAACCTTTGTGCAGTTTCTCACGGAAGTGAGAATCGGAATGGCATGTAAACACTTGGTCGAAGGCAAAATGAACATTACGGAAATTGCTTACCAATCCGGATTCAGTAATTTATCCAACTTCATCCGTCAATTTAAAAAACTCATCGGATCAACCCCTTCCGAATACCAAAAAAAAATCAACGAACACCAAGTCTGAATGAATTTTAGATCAGACACACAAGCCAACCCGCTGAATTATGAAATCAATTCTTCAGAATGAATCAATCAAAAATCGTAAATCGTAAATCGTAAATTTACGAATGTTCATTTCTCCATAACCCCGTTATTACAAAAGATTTTTTACTTTCTGTTTTTTTCTTTACTTTTACAAATTGATTAAAAACATAAAGGTATGCATTTTTCATACCTCATTCAATATCGTAAAATAAAAGAAGATCATGGAGCAGAAATTGACGATATATAACACCATGTCGCGCCGGAAAGAGGAGTTTCAACCGTTAAATCCGCCTTTCGTAGGCTTGTATGTCTGCGGTCCGACAGTGTACGGTGATGCACATCTGGGACATGCCCGGCCAGCCATTACCTTCGATATCTTATTCCGGTATTTGCAATATTTGGGATATAAGGTGCGATACATCCGGAACATTACGGACGTCGGTCATCTGACGAATGACAGCGATGACGGGGAAGACAAAATCGAGAAAAAAGCCAGGCTCGACCGGCTGGAACCCATGGAGATTGTCCAATTCTATACCAACCGTTACCACAAAAATATGGAACAGTTGAACACCTTGCCGCCGAGCATCGAACCACATGCATCCGGACATATCATCGAGCAACAGGCGTTGGTAAAAAAAATTCTGGAAAATGGCTTTGCCTACGAGAGCGAAGGCAGCATATACTTCGATGTCGAAGCTTATAATAAAAAATACCAATACGGAAAACTCTCCGGACGAAAAGTAGAAGAGTTGTTCGCCAACACCCGTCAACTCGACGGACAAAACGAAAAGCGCAATCCTTACGATTTTGCATTGTGGAAAAAAGCGACTCCGGAACACATCATGCGCTGGCCTTCTCCATGGAGTGAAGGTTTCCCCGGATGGCACCTGGAATGTTCGTGTATGAGCCAAAAATACCTGGGAGATACGTTCGACATTCACGGTGGCGGACTCGATTTGCAATTTCCTCACCACGAATGCGAAATCGCCCAGAGTACCGCTGCCTACGGACACGAGGCTGTCCGTTACTGGATGCACAACAATATGGTGACCATCAACGGGCAGAAAATGGGAAAATCGTTAGGGAATTTCATCACTCTGGACCAATTGTTCAATGGCGAAAATGACGTTTTGGAGCAGGCTTATTCTCCGATGACCGTTCGCTTTTTTATCTTACAGGCACATTACCGCAGCCCGCTCGATTTCTCCAACGAAGCATTGAAAGCAGCGGAAAAAGGTTACGAACGTTTGATGGCAGCCGTTGAGGTTTTGAACAAACTGACTCCGTCTACTCAAAATACGGTCGATGTGGAAGAATTGTGGACCAAATGCACGGAAGCGATGAGCGATGACCTGAATACTCCCATATTGATCTCTCAATTGTTCGAAGGCGTACGCATCATCAATTCGATTGCAGCCGGAAAAGAGCAGATCAATCGGGCCAACCTGGATCGTCTGAAAAAACTATACCACGACTTTGTATTCGATATCCTCGGACTGAAAGCAGAAACCGAGTCAATAGGCAAAGACCATGAAGCGCTCGGTAAAGTTCTGGATATGGTTATGTCTATCCGTACAGAGGCAAAGCAAAAAAAAGACTGGGCTACGTCCGACAAAATCCGGGATGATCTGAAAAATGCCGGCGTCAACATAAAAGACACGAAAGACGGTTATGAATGGAACATCGAATAATTTTACAGTTGAAATTATTCAATATTAATTTTAGATTTACGATTTAGGATTTTTTCAGAAATTCGGGCCGGACGGAATATAATCTGAAATCGTAAATCTGAAATTACAATATGCACGACTTAATATAAATGAGTATGCCGTACCTGTTTATCTGTATTGTACTTCTTCTGTTTTCTTGCGGTAACAATCCATCGGAAAAGAAAACGGCTGCCCCTCCGGTGCCAGCCGGTACTCCTAAAGAAAATATCAAATATGTCAACGGCATAAAAATCGAGACTCCGGCCAAACAAGAAAATTTCCGGTTTCACGATCCTGTAAATCTCTCGTTTACAGCTAAAGAACGGTTTGACGTCGATTCGGCACACATCTTTCTGAACGGGAAACAGATCGGAACGACGGGAAAAGGCATACAAACGTTCAGTTTTACGGTTCCGACAAGTAAAGTCGGTCCTTCTACCCTTAAAGTGACGGTCTTTCATCCGGATAACAAAAGAAGCATAAGCACGCAAACCATTGTCGTAAAACCGGACAAAGCCCCCCGTAAATATACCTATGATGTCGTAAAAACATACACTCACGATCCGAAAGCTTATACCCAAGGCTTAGTCTATCAGGACGGATTTCTATATGAAAGCACCGGGCAATACGGCGAATCCGGTATCCGGAAGACAGACATGAATACCGGAAAAATCCTTTCCACATTAAACATAGACAGTAAGTTTTTCGGAGAAGGCATAACCATCTACAAAGACAAGATATATCAATTGACCTGGACCTCCCGGAAAGGATTCATCTACGACGTCAAAAGCTTTTCCCTGGAATCCACCTTCAACTATAACACACAAGGCTGGGGTATTACAACTATGGGAGAAAAACTGATCATGAGCGACGGAAGTAACAAATTATTTCATATCGCCCCTTCTTCTTTCAATGTAATAAAAGAAACAGAAGTATATGACAACAACGGACCGGTAGACCGGCTCAACGAATTGGAATATATCGACGGGCTGATCTGGGCAAACGTGTGGATGCAGGACCGCGTCGTACTGATAGACCCGGAAAGTGGTGAGATAAAGGGGGAGATCGATTTAAGCCGGATATTATCTCCGAATGAAAGGAATAATTTGGGCGACAGTGATAATGTATTGAACGGTATCGCCTGGAATCCCGGAAAAAAAACAGTATATGTCACAGGCAAACGCTGGCCGAAGATGTTTGAATTGAAAATCAGAGGTCAGGCAAAATAATAGTGTGCAATCATTTATGATTTACGACTCATCTCTTTATCCTAAAACCGGTTTGCAGGTTCAATTTAAGTCGTAAATCCAACATCGTAAATTTCGAATCATGGACGTCAAGATTGAAGAATCCTGGAAAGAATTGTTAAAAGACGAGTTTGAAAAACCGTATTTCGCAGAATTGATCGCTTTTGTCAAAGAAGAATATAAAACGCAACGAATCTATCCGCCCGGAAAGCTGATATTCAATGCGTTCAACCATTGTCCGGTAGATAAAACCAAAGTCGTTATTCTGGGACAGGACCCTTATCACGGCCCGGGACAAGCTCACGGACTTTGTTTCTCCGTCCCGGAAGGCATCGAGCAGCCGCCTTCTTTACAGAACATTTTTAAAGAGATCCGGGACGATCTCGGGACGACCGTTCCCGTTTCCGGCAACCTGGAACGCTGGGCTGACCAGGGGGTCTTACTGCTCAACGCAACCTTAACCGTAAGGGCTCATTGCGCCGGTTCTCATCAGAATAAAGGCTGGGAAACATTCACAGATGCTGTTATTCAACGGCTCGCTGCAACCAAAAGCAATCTGGTTTTCCTGTTATGGGGGTCATACGCTCAACGCAAAGGTGCCTTTATCAACACCCAAAACAACCTGGTTCTGAAATGTGTTCATCCCTCTCCCCTTTCCGCCAACCGTGGGGGTTGGTTCGGCAACCATCAATTCAGCCGGACAAACCAATATCTCCGGGAACACGGTCTGGAAGAAATCAAGTGGTAAAAGAGATATTCCGGACCCTTTTGCCCCTGCTTTGTCCGAAAACGAGTGAGTAGTTTTTTACTTTATTTTATACGATTCTTTATCAGGAATTTCCTATTTTTGATGCAAAATTCAATTATTTAATACACAAGCTATGGTTAACTACAAAGAATTAGGGCTGGTTAATACCAGAGAAATGTTTAAAAAAGCAATGGCAGGCAAATATGCAATTGCTGCTTTCAACTTCAATAATATGGAGCAAATGCAGGCAATTATACAGGCTGCCGTTGAATGTAAATCACCGGTGATCTTACAGGTATCCAGTGGTGCGCGCAAATATGCTAATCAGACTCTTCTTCGTTATATGGCCCAGGGAGCAGTAGAATATGCAAAAGAATTAGGCTTGCATATTCCGATCACTCTTCACCTGGATCACGGTGACAGCTTCGAACTTTGCAAAAGCTGTATCGACATGGGATTTTCATCTGTCATGATCGACGGTTCACATTTTCCCTATGACGAAAACGTAGCTTTAACGAGAAAAGTAGTAGACTATGCACACCAGCACGATGTAACCGTTGAAGGTGAGTTAGGTGTGCTAGCCGGTGTTGAAGATGAAGTATCGGCAGAACATCATACCTATACCCGTCCGGAAGAAGTAGAAGATTTCGTAAGTAAAACCGGTGTCGATTCATTGGCTATTTCAATCGGAACCTCTCACGGAGCGAACAAATTCAAACCGGAACAATGTACCCGCAATGCTGACGGTATTCTGGTTCCTCCTCCATTACGCTTCGACATTTTACAAGAAATTGAAAAACGTATTCCGGGCTTCCCGATCGTTCTCCACGGTTCTTCTTCTGTTCCGCAGGACAAAGTGGCCATTATCAACAAATACGGCGGTGCATTGAAAGATGCAATCGGTATTCCGGAAGAACAACTGCGCGAAGCAGCCAAATCATCCGTATGTAAAATCAACATCGACTCTGACGGTCGTTTGGCAATGACTGCCGCTATCCGCGAAATCTTCGCCACCAAACCGGCAGAATTCGACCCGAGAAAATATCTCGGACCGGCCCGCGACTCTTTAAGAGAACTCTACAAGCACAAACTGATCAATGTATTAGGAAGTGCTAATACAGTCGGATAAATCACCCAGATAACACCGGTTTTCTCCGGTGTTATTTTTTTAGGTAACTGAACGCATCTTTTAACGTATACTTATTTTCAAAATGAAGATGCAATGAATCCCAATATCCCCGATAACACCCATCCCAGAATCGTCATTATAGGCGGCGGCTTCGGCGGCCTCAAACTGATAGCAAAACTACGCCGCCATCGCTTTCAACTCGTTCTACTCGACCGTAACAACTACCATCAGTTTCAACCCCTTTTATATCAGGTAGCGACGGCCGGATTAAACCCGGGTTCCATTGCTTTCCCTTTCCGCAAAGATTTCCGGCAGATTCCTGATTTTCATTTTCGGATGACAGAAGTAAAGCGGATCCTCCCGGAAAAAAAACAGGTAGAAACAACAATCGGTGTCATCTCCTACGATTACCTGATCATCGCCGCCGGCACAGATACCAATTATTTCGGGATGCAAAACCTGAAAGCCCATGTCATGCCCATGAAAAGTGTCGTCGAAGCGATGGCCCTGCGTACAAAACTATTGAGCAACCTGGAAAAAGCGTTGATCACGGACGATCCGGCCAAACGACAACAACTCCTGAACATTGTTGTAGTCGGCGGCGGAGCCTCGGGTGTTGAAATTGCAGGTGCCTTGACGGAAATGAAACGCTATATCTTCCAAAAAGACTACCCCGATCTGGGAGGTGGGGTTTTCAATATCTATCTGATAGAAGGCTCTCCCCGTCTGCTCGGCAATATGTCGGAACAGGCATCGCAAAAAGCCTGTCATTTCTTACAAAAAATGGGGGTAAATATACGATTGAACACAAAGGTTACCGGTTATGAAAACGACTGTATCTTGTTCGAAAGCAACGAAAAACTCCCAACCGAAACTGTCATTTGGGTCAGTGGCGTAACCGCCAACCGGTTCGGGGGTATTCCGTTAACCTCTGTCGGTCGCGGAGGACGTATTCTGTGTAATGAATTCAATCAGGTAAAAGACCTGACAGACGTATATGCCATAGGCGACATCTGTCTTCAAACCGAAGATAGCTATCCCAACGGCCATCCGCAAGTCGCCCAAGTTGCTATCCAGCAAGGTAAATTACTCGCTTCCAATATAATAAAAACAAGACAAAACAAACCTCTTACACCTTTCCATTACCGGGACAAAGGCAGCCTGGCCACCGTAGGGCGAAATAAAGCCGTTGCCGACCTTCCGTATCTGAAAACACAAGGCTTCATCGCCTGGTTTTTATGGATGGCCGTACATTTACGCTCCATTTTAGGCGTCCGGAACCGTCTCGAAATTCTGCTCAACTGGATGTGGAACTATTTTACATACGATCAGGCCATCCGTCTGATCTTTACTCCGATACACGGGGATGAAGAAGAAAAAGAGAAAAACTGTAAATCGTAAATTTAAAATTCAGTCAGTGGTTCTTTCATTTTCCAATAAAGGCCATTCCGGGTCATACACATGAGCCTCTTCCATCCGTTTTTTCAATTCCTTTACCTTCCGGGGATACTTCGTCAATAAATCCGTTTTCTCCGAAGGATCTGCAGCCAAATTATACAATTCATACTTTGAGGCCTCTCCCTTAGAAGCATTCAGCCGTATCAACTTCCAATCCCCCTGGCGGACAGCCTGACGTCCTCCCAGTTCCTGAAATTCAAAATAAAAATAATCGTGTTCCTGTTGTTTCCCTTTTCCGGTAAGCAAAGGCATCAGACTAATCCCGTCCGTCGCTTTCACCTTACCTCCGGTCAACTCGGCAAAAGTGGGCATCATATCCCAAAAAGAGCACATAAAATCCGTTTCCCCCTGCTCCACGACACCCGGCCAAACCGTAATAAACGGCACCCGGATACCTCCTTCGTACACATCCCGTTTATATCCGCGGAATCCACCGTTACTATTGAAAAAATCAGGGTCGGCCCCTCCCTCTTTATGGGGTCCGTTGTCGCTGGTAAACACGATAATCGTATGCTCATACAATCCGAGCTCTTTCAACTTGTCAACCACTTGTCCTACATATACATCCAATCGGTATATCATGGCTGCAAACGTTGCATGAGGTTCTGTCTGAGAACAATATCCTCCCTTGCGAAAAGCAGCGCATCCCTCATCACATCCCTTGTATGGAGTTTCCGGATACAAACCTCTGAATTTCTGTATAATACTGTCTTCCGGAACAATCAATTCCGCATGAGGTATGACATAAGGCAGAAATAAAAAAAACGGTTTATCCTGATTCTCATCGATAAACCTCAAAGCCATCTGATGAATCGTATCCTGGGTATACACTCCGAACCCACCGTCATCATTTCCCGGCAACTCCACCCTTTCCTGGTTATGCCACAAATGATCGGCATAATAATTATGCGCCAGCAACTGACAATTAAACCCGAAAAACTCATCTATACCCTGGCGGTTCGGATCGCCCACAGAACCGGGAGAACCCAATCCCCATTTTCCGAAAGCCCCGGTAGCATATCCTGCATTCTTAAATATTCTGAAAATAGACTCCATATTTGCAGGTAAAGCAGCCTGTCCTTCCGGCTCTACCTCTTTATTTCCCCGGATCGGAGCATGTCCGGAATGCAAACCGGAAACCAAACAAGCCCGGGAAGGAGCACTGACCGTAGTTCCTGAATAACACTGAGTAAACCGCATCCCTTCCTGTGCCAAACGATCGATATTGGGTGTCTCGAATTTTTGCTGCCCGTAACAACTGACATCCCCGTAACCCAGATCGTCAGCTATGATAAACACGATATTCGGAATTGGCTTTTCCTTTTCGGCTGCCATAGTTGTAAATGACACCAAATTAGCTGTCCCGAAAAGACACACCGGTACGATAATTTTACTATTCATTCTCAAAAATATTACAAATTATCTACAAGTATACTAAATTTTTCCCAATTAAAAACCGAAAACGTTGGATATCCGTAAATGACGCGAAAATATTGATTGAAAGCGATTTTTCACTTTTAGGGTTTCGTTTTCTTCTCTTTTTATTGTAACTTTGCGACCCTAATTTTATAAATACAAAATGCAGAATTTAAGGAACATTGCCATTATCGCGCACGTCGACCATGGTAAAACGACCTTGGTGGATAAAATGATCCTGCAAGGCAAACTATTCAGAGAAAACGAAAAACAAGGAGGTGACCTGATCCTCGACAATAACGACCTCGAACGCGAAAGAGGTATCACAATTCTTTCTAAAAACGTATCAGTCCGATACAAAGACTATAAAATAAATATTATTGATACCCCGGGGCACTCGGATTTTGGCGGAGAAGTTGAACGGGTACTGAACATGGCCGACGGAGTAATTTTATTGGTAGATGCTTTTGAAGGCACCATGCCGCAAACCCGCTTCGTATTGCAAAAAGCCCTGAACCTGGGTAAAAAAGCAATTGTCGTCGTTAATAAAGTAGATAAACCCAATTGCCGCCCGGAGGAAGTCCAGGAAGAAGTATTCGACCTCATGTTCTCTCTGGGAGCTACAGAAGAACAATTGGATTTTGTGACCATATACGGAAGTGCCAAGCAAGGCTGGATGTCGACGGACTGGAAACATCAAACGACAGATATCACCCCGTTACTGGACGCCATTATCGAAAATATACCCGCCCCTCAGGCTGCAGAAGGAACAGCTCAGATGTTGATCACTTCTTTGGAGTATTCCTCTTACATCGGCCGGATCGCCGTCGGCAAATTAACGCGGGGAACTTTAAAAGCCGGACAAGCTATCACTCTTTGTAAGCGTGACGGCTCTCAGGAAAAAAGCCGTATCAAAGACCTGATGCTGTTCGAAGGCTTGGAAAAACAAAAAGCAGAGGAAGTAAAAGCCGGAGAAATTTGCGCTATCGTCGGGATTGAAGGTTTCGAGATCGGAGATACGATTGCTGATTATGAAAACCCGGAAGCACTCCCTCCGATTGCAATAGACGAACCGACGATGAGTATGTTGTTTACAATCAACAACTCGCCGTTCTTCGGTAAAGACGGTAAATATGTCACTTCCCGCCACCTCAAAGAACGACTGGACAAAGAACTGGAAAAAAATCTGGCCCTCCGCGTACAGCCGGGCACCAGTGCCGATTCTTTCGTCGTTTTCGGACGGGGCGTACTTCATTTAAGCGTATTGATCGAAACCATGCGCCGGGAAGGCTATGAGCTGCAAGTCGGCCAGCCGAAAGTAATCATTAAAGAAATTGACGGCAAAAAATGCGAGCCGGTTGAAGAACTGACAATCGATATTCCGGAAGAATATTCCGGGAAAGCCATCGAAATGGTGACAAAACGAAAAGGCACGCTGAACAATATGCAAACCCGTGAAGACCGGGTACATCTGGACTTCGATATCCCTTCCCGGGGTATTATCGGTTTACGCAGTAACTTATTGACTGCTTCCGCAGGAGAAGCCGTTATTGCACACCGCTTAAAAGGATTCGAGCCTTACAAGGGAGACATCGAAATGCGCATAAACGGTTCTCTGATAGCCATGGAAACCGGTGATTCATTCGCCTATGCCATCAATAAATTACAGGACCGGGGAAAATTCTTCATCGAACCGGGAGAAACAGTTTATGCCGGGCAGGTAATCGGGGAAAGCACCCGTCCCGACGACATTGTCATCAATGTATGTAAATCCAAGAAACTGACAAACATGCGTGCAAGCGGTTCTGACGAAAAAACAAATATCGCTCCCCCTATCAAATTCAGCCTGGAGGAAGCCCTCGAATACATTCAGGAAGATGAATACGTAGAAGTCACGCCACATGCCATGCGGTTGAGAAAGATTTATCTGGACGAGAACGAACGCAAACGCCAGGAAAAATCGAAAAGCAGTACCAACGAATAATTCATTGTTATTCCGATACAAAGAGGCTGTAGTTTTTACTACAGTCTCTTCTTTTTATACCTAAACGATAAAAATCAAAAAGAGAAATGTAAATTTCAGACCGCTCCGCGAAGGAAGTTGCAAAACCCATCAAAAATCTCAACAGGTCCGGTTTAACCATCGGTTTGACTTCTTTTCCAGGACAATCCCGTCCCTCTGTCGTTCAAGCCTATCCATCATATAATTCTCATTTTTTTTGTTTTTTTTGAAAATATATACCTATATTTGTAGAAAGTGTAAGCTAGATAATTGTTTTATTACAAAAACAGAAATCGATTCAACAGTGTTGTTTTCAGGAAAAAAAGAGGACAACGGTAATTTAATTTGCGAAAAATATTCAACAGACAAATAAAATTTAAAAACTATGAAAGGCGTACTCATACTTATTCTAACGATTTTACCCATTATTGCTTTTTCTCAAAAAAAGAAACAAAGGTTAGCAGACCAGGATACGGAAAACTGGCGTTACGAATTAGAAGCTGTAAATGTAGGGATACAAGGAACTTGCTTGGTAAAAGTGTGGAGTTTTTCTAAAAATCCGACGATTGCCACAAACCAGGCCCGTAAAAATGCCGTTCATGGAGTTATTTTTAAAGGGGTTCCGGCTAAAGAACGGATTCCGGGCAAAAAACCGTTGGTGCAAAACGCAGAAATCGAAAAACAAAATGCTGATTTCTTCAAATCCTTTTTCCAAACCAATGGCGGCGACTATATGCGTTTCGTAACATTGACGAATAACGGGGCCATCGCCGCAGGAGATATCATGAAAGTCGGGAAAAAAGAATATAAAGTCGGTGTTGTCGTAACGGTACAATACAACGATTTAAGAAAATATCTGGAAGAAAAAGGAATTGTAAAAAGATTAGATGCGGGATTTTAAACTTAGAACTATGAAAAAGACATTTATCAATATCATCTTTTTGTGTGCATTCACCTTAACGGGCTTTTGTCAGGCAAAGAAACCGACAATCATGGTTGTTCCGAGCGACGTTTGGTGCTATCAGAACGGATTTGTAAAAGAATACGACGATATGGGCAGCAAAAGCACCATTTCAGACTACAAAGCCGCATTGTTGAAAAATCCGGATTTAACTCTGGCTATCAGTAAAATAGGTGAAATGATGAGCGAGCGGGGTTTCAACCTGAAAGTTCTTGCCGATTGTTTAAAAGCATTGGATACAGAGGCCGCTGAAGAAAGCGTTTCCATGACAGACCAGGGAGGTATAGCCGAATCGCCGATCGACAAATTACGCAAAGTCGCAAAAGCCGATATCTGGATGCAACTGATGTGGACTGTCAACAAGAAAGGCCCCCAACATACATTGACATTTAATTTACAAGGTATCGATGCCTATACAAACAAACAAATTGCTGCTGCTTCCGGTACAGGAGAACCCTCTTTCAGTGTCGAACTACCGGTTTTACTGGAAGAAGCAATCATCGGTCACATCGATCAATTCAACAGCCAGTTACAGGCACATTTCGACGATTTATTCGAAAACGGACGGGAAGTGTCTCTGGAGTGTAAACGAACCAATGATTCGGACGTCAATTTCGAATCGGAATTTGACGGAGATGAGCTTAGTTTCCTGATCGAAGACTGGATGGCACAGAACACGGTAAGCGGCCGTTTTTCGACTTCCGACGTTACCGAAAACAGAATGAAATTCGAACAGGTACGCATACCGATGGTCAATGCCAACGGACGTGCCCTGGATACCCGCAATTGGGCCAACGAGCTTCGGAAAGCACTGCGGACCAAGTACAACATTAAAGCCAAATTATCGACCAAAGGTTTAGGTCAGGCTTACATCATTATCGAAGGTAGTCAACAATAAAATTACAAAGTCATGAGGAAATTTTTATACGGTATAGCCATCCTGCTTCTTTGCTCATTCTACAGTCAGGGACAAGAAGTTCTGAGTGCCAAAGAAATGGTAGCCGTAACTCCTGTAGTTCCTGACGGACTGGATTTGCCGGATTATGCCAAAAAGGCCCTGGAGCATAAATTAATCCAAATTACCACACAAAACGGTTTCGGTTCGATCTCCGGTGAGATTGCTCTGACAGCCAATGTCATAACAACCGACAAACAAGTGACAGGCACGATCCCGGCTCAATATGTAGTAAGCCTGGAAGTATCCCTGATCGTGGTTAATGTTTTGGAAGGGACAATCATCAACGAAATTGCCGTACCTCTGAAAGGGATCGACAAAGCAGAAAACCGGGCTATCACAATGGCTTTCAACAATCTGAACCCTCGTAGTCCGGCCATTCGGAATTTTATGAACCAATGCCGGAAAAAAATCATCGATTACTATACGACCCGGATACCGGCTTTGACAGCCAAAGCCAAATCACTGGCAGACCGTACAGAATACGATCAGGCCCTGGCCGTACTGGCCTCCGTTCCTGAAAGCGTGGACGAATATCCGGCTATTGCCGATCAGATGGTTGCCATTTACATGAAGAAAATCGACAAAGACGGAACGGCGTTTCTTCAAAATGCAAAAGCCAAATTAGCACAGCACGACCTTGAAGGCGCATTGAACGAACTCATCCGTATAGATCCATCCAGCAACTGTTTTGCAAAAGCAACCGAGATGATCGATGCAATAAAACAAGAGGCTGACGAAAAAGAGAAAGCGGAATTAGAACGGGAAATGCAACAACTGGAAGCTGAAAAAGAAGCTCAGCAAAAAGCGCAGGAGAACCAGGTCATGCTAGAGAAACTACGTATAGAAGCAGCTAAAAAAGCAGGAGAAAATTACACGAGAACTTCTTCCTCAGACATGGAAAAACAGGTCAGCAAATGGTTTCTGGAAAGATTCAAATAATACCCGATTGTTGACAAACAACAACTCAAAAACCGAACTACTATGAAACATATACGCGTTTTATCACTGCTTCTTTTTATCGGAATACTTCCTTGTACAGCACAATTGAAAGTTGTTCAGAAAAGTGCCAAAAAAACACCGGTATGGGTAAATACAACCCAAAAAGACTACATCGTCACCTCTGCCATTGCAGACAATATAGAAAGGGCGAAAAACGAATGTATGGATAACATCCGTAAATACGTCATCGATGCTGTAGCTCAAAATGTAAAATCCTCCAGTGAAAGTACGATCAACCAGGAGTCTGTCAACAGCGGCATCGTCAATTTCCTGGACTCATACACCTACACAGCTCAGACCCAATCTGCCAACCTGCCTTATCTGACAGGAATTTCCGAATCTAAAATAGAAGAAGCTTATTGGGAAAAAAGAGAGGATAAAAAAACAAAAGAAATATCCTACCTGTATTGTGTAAAATATCCGTTCCCGAGTCTCGAACTGAAAAAACTCGTTCATGAATTCCAGCGCAAAGACAACGAAATGAATGAAAAATACAATACACTGGAAGAACAATATGAGAACATCACCTCTGTCGCGCAGATCGATAAAGCCGTCACAGACCTCAACAGCCTCATCCGGTATTTTTTCGACGATGTCAGAAAAGAGGCTGCCAGAAACTTACAACGCAATTACAGACAACTATACAATGAAATCTCTATTCACGAAATTTCCAACAAACTGGGGTGTTATTGTCTTGACCTGCAATTGAGAGGAAAAGCCATAAAAGTTTCACAACGGCCTGTCGTAAAATCAGCAACATTGACACAAATAAGACCGGAAGCAGAAGAAGACCACTGGAATATCCATTATAATTCCGAAACCTGTGATCCGACAGAAGAAAACTTTGCTACAATAACTTTCAAATTGGGAAACAAAAACTTATCCCAAACATTTTATATCGATCCCGAACAGGATAAAGTAAAAGTAATTTTAAGCAAAGACGTCTACCTGACAGCGGAAACGAAGACCGACTCTACCTTAACCAACATTAGTATTCGCATAAACCTCGAATCCAAAGCAGCTTATACCATCGACAACATTACCTTAAATGTTCCGGGATTAAGCATGCCGTTATTTATTGACAATTTAAATCAGACTGTTTCCAAAGGTACACAAACGGTTAATATCGATTATAACGGTGAGGTAGAATTATTAGAGAAACAAAACAACAGGATGAATCTATTAAAAGGCCATCTGGAAATCAAAAATACGGAAGGAGTTTCCAAACGTATTGATTTTTCCCTTCCTTTTAAAGCAAATTGGTAACAAATAACTCAAATTATCGACTATGAAAACTATTGTAAAAGTATTAGTATGCTCATTGGCATTGGTATTTGCCTGTTCAGCAGTTGAAGCACAAACCAGTAATAAAAAACTGAAAAAAGACCTGAAAAGTAAAGTAGAAAAAGACTGTCGTAAAACAGCTAAGAAATTAGAAAAAGAAGGCTGGAAAGTTATGCCCGGTAAGCTTCCGATGGAAAGACAAATCCAGGACAGCCGTTATGCCGAACTCGACAAGGATAACAAAGGTGAAAAATTATACTTTACCGGTACACATAAAGCAACGGGCGGTAATTATTCTGCCGCTAAAAAAATCGCTGACGACCGCGCCCGGATGGAAATTGCAGAACACATCAATACTACACTTTCGGGTCTTGTAAAAAGTAAACTTTCTACCACCAACTACGGTGAAGACGATATCGAAACGATCGACGAGTTTGTTTCTACCAATAAAAACCTGGTATCCGCCTCTTTAAAGGGAGTATTTCCTGTATTGGAAATATACCGTGAAAAAGGAAACGGCGTCGTGGAAGTGCAAGTAATGGTAAAAACCAATGCAGCCGATGCTCTTAAAGCAGCTAAAAAGGTGTATCGCGATGAATTATATCAAAAGTCTGAGAAATTAGCTCAGGAACTGGATGAAATCTTACCGTACTAACAGTAATTATTCTTCCGGATTATAAAATTTAAAAAGGAAATATTTCAAAATATTTCCTTTTTAATTTTAACTTCATATCTTTGCCTATAGTATTTGGTGTTTATCTCCAAGTCTTTAGAGATGAATGAAAAGGGAACCGGGTGAAATTCCCGGACAGTACCCGCTGCTGTAAGCTTCCTCAAGGAAAGACATTCTCTGCCACTGTTATCAAACGGGAAGGCGTCTTATTCCGGAAGTAAGTCAGAAGACCTGCCAAATACGGATTTGTAGCTTTCGGGACAAAAGCACAAGGTCATATCAAGCCTGCACTTGTTATTTCCTATTTTTCCCCCGAAAAAAAAGAAGCCCGGAGAAAGAAGAATAACTGTAACTGAAATTCTTTCCCGGGTTTTATTTCAATTTGCCGCAGTATCCCTGCTCTCTTCCCGCGCCGGCTTTACAGGAACAGGGTTCTTTTTCCGGTATTTACATATCAGGTCTTTCAACTGTACAATTTCATCTTCCGTTAGTTCTCCGGCCTTAAAAAATTCAATCGTACACTCTTTATTGATCCACAACACGACAAATTTATTATTGACATCTCCCAATTTCCAGGCCCGGCTCACAGTGTGATCCGGATCATTGTATACATAGGCCTGTGTTCCTGCGATCTCCTTTCGGATCATAAAACGCAACAAAGAATTAGCCAGCAAAGGAGCATCTTTCAAATTAATAATACCATACGATTCAATATTTTCATCGGTAAAAGGATGTTTTCTGAAATAATTCCGCAATACCCTGTTCTGACTCGGATGATCGGGGTCTACGTAAAACAACAGCAAATGCTTCTCTCCCAGAAACGGCAATTGAAGCGGTTTATTATAAGCATCATAAATCGTAATCGGGCATACCTTCTGGCCTACCTGTGCA